>ULTG01004701.1_pt1 | contig 27433 bp, 21 predicted proteins | sample 1957461 | NCBI WGS metagenome assembly ULTG01 (sample SAMEA4835730, study PRJEB28245) | human gut metagenome | biome: gut microbiome; material: fecal sample | place: Denmark | collected 2008
ACCACATTATCCGCACGCCCCACAATCATGAACGTGCCGTCGTCATACAAACGCGCCACGTCGTTCGTCTCCAAATCGGAAACACACAATTCCGGTGCATGAATCACCAACGTCCCCCGGGCGGACAGCGACAAACTTACCCCCTCGAAAGGACGATAACCTGCCGAAGCCTCCGGCCCGTTAAGTGGACGCAAAGCGACATGCGACAATGTTTCCGTCATGCCGTAAGTGGAATACACCCGGCAGGGCAAGTACTCCAAACGCCGTTCCAATGCCTCGTCCACCGCTCCGCCCCCCACGATGACACAACGCACACGTGCCAGACGCTCCCGCTCGTCCGCCTGCCCCAACGTGTTGTAAAGTTGCATCGGCACGACAGACAGGAAATCCACCCGCTCCTCCATGTCGGCCAACGGATGCCCCGACGGACGACGAACCCACAGATGCAGTCCGGCCACCAAGGCACGCACGACCATCATCTTAGCCCCGATATACTTCAAGTCCATGCACAACAAAGCCGTGTCGCCCGGGCGCAAGCCGAGGAACTCACACGTCCGAACGGCACTACGCATCATCCGCTCTTTTTCCACTCTCATCCGCTTGGGGACACCGGTGGAACCGGAAGTCTGCACTTCCACCGTAGACGCAGGCGAGAACCATTCCGCCAAAAAGGCATAAACGGCCCGCAAAGCCTCATCTTCCTCTTCAACGGACAACACGGCCAGTTCGTGCAAGTCTGCCGCCGAGAAACGCCGCCCCTCCACGCCGACATGCTGCCGTTCAATCTCCGTCTGCCACATACCACAAACAATCTTTCCGGATTTCCAACGGCATCGGCACGTTGTCAGTGAACAACATTCCCGTACCCAATCCCTGCGGCATCCGGGTGTGCCATGTGGCACACCATTGCGCAATGGCATTCAAGCCTACGTTCGACTCCAATGCCGAGGTAATCCACCATCCGACGTTCCTCTTTTCCGCCTCTTCTATCCACTCCCGGCAACCGGAGAACCCGCCATGCAACGAGGGTTTCAGCACGATATACTGCGGATGGAGCGCGTCCAACAGCCTCCGCTTCGCTTCACGGCTGCAATGTCCTATCAGCTCCTCGTCGAAAGCGACGGGCAAGGGCGAAACCGACACCAGTCCGGCCATTTCGTCCCATTGCCCGGCCCGTATGGGCTGCTCGATGGAATGCAAATCAAGTTCGGCCAACCGTTTCAGCTTGTCCAAGGCTTCAGCAGGAGCAAAAGCCCCGTTGGCATCCACCCGGAGTTCCACCTCACGAGCCGGGAAATGCCGCCGGATGAAACGCAACAAGTCCAATTCCTCCTCGAAACCGATGGCACCGATTTTCAACTTGACACAACGGAAACCGGCTTCCAACTTCTCCCTGATTTGCCTGTACATGGCGTCATGGTCGCCCATCCATATCAACCCGTTGATGCAGATGCCCTCTTCACCGCGCGAAAAGGGCGTATCCCACAAGGCATACGTCCCTTGCTCGAAATGGCGCAAAGCCGTCTCCAACCCGAACAGCATGGAGGGGTATTCCCTCCACCGTTCCATATCGACCTGCCCCGTACGGGCCACCTCCGCACATATCCCGCGCAACACGCTTTCGTAATCCGGCAAGTCATCCACACTCAACTGTGGCAAGGGAGCGCATTCGCCCCATCCCTCACGTCCCGGACAGGCAGCGGATGACACCCTGACGTACCACGACCGCCGCTCCGTGTACACTCCCCTTGACGTACCCGCCGGCTTTTTAAAATGAAAAAGCCGAGGGAAAACATCTATCTTATAATCTATCATTCCCATTCTATCCTCAATGTCACTGCATGCACCGTACATTCCCACATACGGAAACCCACCTGCAGCATATCACTTTAGGGTGCAAACTTAGAAAAAATCTTCGGATAATCATGCTTCCACCTTAAAAAACACAATCTTCCGCGACCGACGGGAATAAAAGTAACAGACTTTACACACTCTCCCAGGCACGAAAGGAATGATTCACTCCAATTTCTGGAAAGTAAACAGCAAACCGTCCACCCGTAATTCACCATTAACTAACGTACCGATGGTACCATCCGTGATATACACCTTATTGCCATCAAGCACATAAGTGTAAGTCCTCACATTTTCCGCCACGAAAGACACCGTCTTTCCTGAAATAGTTTCCGTATGAAACGCACCGGACTTATGGCCTATGTAGCAATTCGTCGTAAAACTTTCTACGGTATTAGCATTCAGGAAACGGTATGAAACGGCTCCTCCTGTAAAACCGTCTTCATCGGCATTGTCTTCTTCCACCGCTTCTCTCGCCATATCACGAAGGTCTGTCAACGGCAACCAATACCCTATGACTCCTCCGCCACCTGCTTCATCATCGTCCTTATCGCAAGAAGAAAAAAACACCAACCCCAACAACAGGCACAGCATGAATCCCGGCAACTGCCATAATTTGAAACTTTTCATATCCATCACATTTTATCTTTTAATTAATCATTTATCGGCCACCGGGCGTATGGCTCCCCCGAGACAACAGTCCATCCCGTCTGTCGGCCCAGGCTCACCACCAGTTTCTCCCAATCCATAAACCAATAGACTACCATAAGAATACTGCTCAAACGTGCCTGTCCAATAAACGCTAAGCCCATTGGTAAGGACTTCTGACCCTATCCGCCGCCCACACAAGGGGAAAAAGAGCTTGTTCCCGTTGGGAGCAATGAACAGCAGCCCTTCCACATTATTATACAGAACCGTTTTCACGAGACAATCTTCCACCAAGTCATCCATTTCTTTCCGCGTGGGCATGCGCAAGCGGCCTTGCGATTTCACATAAGCAATGTCCAACTCCGTACCGCTTATCTCCTTCGGAGGATTCACCCCGGCATAATACTCATAACATCCGGGAGCAGGCACATAAAAGTCATAAGTATCAATAATCCCTTGGTACTTGACAGTTCCCGTAGGATCGCCCCATCCGCACAAAACGCCGGTCTGCTCCGGTGAAGACGCATCCCAATTACACGAGGCCCATTTCACCCCATTTCCCATATCCACCAATTCGCCAGCCGTAGGCACATCGATACCATCGTCAGCAGGCTTCATCGTGAATGTTTTCGTATTGCCATATTCATAAGCCCCGTCTTTCTCAAAATATGCCCTGTAATAATAGGTCGTATTCGGTGTCAAACCTTCCAGAGTCGTTTTGAAATCTCCTGTCTCCGACATACCAACCTGTACTTTCACCACTCCTTCATTGCCGGCTTCCGGTGATTTCGATGTCCCGTAAACAAAACCAAAAGCATATACCTCAGGCACTGTCCCGGTTATGGAGCACGTCCCGGAAACCTCCACAGTGGTGGAAGACAATCCCGAATACGGTTGCGTCAGGATGGTCACGGAATACGCATCCTTGTCACCGTTGCCGCCGCCCGTCCCACCGTTATCATCGTCGCTACACGATACAAAAAACATCATACCCAAAATCCACATCCAAACCGGACATTTAAAACATAACTTTTTCATTTTTTTTAATTTAATGTTGTTCTCGAATTCAGTTTACCATGCAAAGATAGGCAAATCGAGAAGATGAAACGGAAATGGATAGTTCCAAGAAGTTGACAGAAATATTGCCATTTGATTAACATCCCTATTCCGTTCCGGAACTAAAAGGAAGGGAAAAATTTACGTCACACTTCATTTCCTGTGAAAGGTCTCCGAAAAAGTCATGATGAAGAATACAAGAAATACGCCACAACAAAGAGATATCAATATTTTCTTTGCCGAATATTTTATATACGTTAGGCCGTGTGCAACACAACTGTCTTGCAAACCATGTCACCGTACGCCCTTGCTCGTGAAGCGTGCAAGCTATAAGCTGTCCGATATGCAGCATACCCCTCTTTATTCATCCGGACTCCCAACGGACATGTTAAATCCAACATAAGAACTGCCTGTATATAGAAAAGGCGTAGGAATCTTACCTTTGCCCGTTCCGAGTTCCAAGGCCTTCGCATGCCCACCTGTCAAGAACGAGCAACGCAGAAAGCCCACGCCGATATGTATACGGCATGTCCTTTCCCAAAAAGGGAAGGACAGTACGTAAATATACATACCACGAGGACGTTACCGGTTGCCATCTGTTCTTTCGACAGGTCAAAAGGTGCGAAGTTCTGAAACCCGAAAGCCAGACGCTTGTAAACGTCTTCTCCATATATAATGCACATATCCTTGCCCACCCTTGGGCTTTCTGCGGAAATGTACAAGGCAAATATAGGAAAAAATGATGAATACTGATGTTCTCCATTCATTTTTTCTTCTTTTTGCAGTATCCGAACTTATCTAAACCTATTGGTCAGTAAACGGTGATAAACGAGTGATGAAGAAATTATCCTATTGAAAATCAGAAGAAACATACTACTATGTATTGCATAGTACCAATATAATACATATATTTGCACGGAACAAAGGGACACACCGGCCGGACGTCTCCTTACTTAAACGTTAAAAGCCTATGAACGTAGACAATGCAAAATCACAAATGCGGAAAGGAATGCTGGAATATTGCGTCATGCTGTTGCTGCGCAAGGAACCGTCATACGCCTCCGACATCATCACACGGCTGAAGGAAGCCGATTTGATTGTCGTGGAAGGCACGCTCTATCCGCTGCTCACCCGCCTGAAAAAGGACGGACTGCTGAGTTATGAATGGCGCGAATCCACTCAGGGACCTCCGCGTAAATATTATGCCCTGACGCTCGACGGCGAAACCTTCCTGGCCGGACTGGACTGTGCCTGGAATGAGCTTTCCGCCACCGTGGGGCATCTGAAATCAGAAAGCCCCATAAGGCTTCCCCTACAAGAAAAAGACTGAATCCTTAACTTTTAAATACATAACATTTATGAAAAAGAATATTACCATCAACCTCTTCGGATCGCTCTATGCCATCGACGAGGACGCTTACGAACTGTTGAACCAATACCAAAAGAACATGCAACGCTACTTTTCCCGCCAAGAAGGGGGCGAAGAAATTGCGGAGGACATCGAACGCCGCATTGCTGAATTGTTCGATGAACTGAAGGCGTCCGGGGTGGAAGCCATTACCATAGAACACATGCAGGAAATCATCAAACGCATCGGGAACCCGGAAGAAATGGATAATCCGGAATCAGAAAACCTTTCCGAAGGCACAGAAGAACCGCATGAAGGACGCAAACCGAAAGAAACCATCCACAAGAAACTTTTCCGTAACCCGGACGACAAAATGTTGGGCGGCGTCACCTCCGGTTTGGCTTGTTTCTTCGGCATCGACCCACTGTGGCTCCGCCTACTGATGATATTGTTTGCCTGGTTCTCCCTCGGCACCATGATTATCATCTACCTCATCCTATGGATCATTACCCCGGAAGCCCAAACCCCGGAAGACCGCTTGCGCATGCAAGGACGCCCCGTGAACATGGAAAACCTGCGCGACGAAATCATGGAAGGCGCACGCAAAGCCGGACAATATGCCACAGCACCGGAAACGAAAAAAACAGCACGCGGATGCCTCACTGTCTTACTGGACATTATCACTGCAGTTTTTAAAGGTTGCCTCTTTGTCTTCATTGGCGGACTGATTCTCATATTGTCCATCGTCTTATTGTTCGCTTTGGTCATGCTCTGCCTTTTCCTGATTTCCGCATGTTGCGGAGGTATAAGCGAGGGCGTGTTCAGTTCGTCGGCAGACCAAGCCTTTTTCAACGGGCTTGTCAACGGTTCCATCGGCCAAGGCATTTATTGGATAGCCTCGATAAGCTTTATTGTCTTGTCGGTCCTCACTTTGTATATAGGCGGACATTCCATCTTACGCATGGCCGGACGCATAGCCCCAATGAACGCCATGAAACGGTTGGCACTCCTCGGGACATGGGTCGTATGCCTGGCTGTCTTCATTGCATCGGCCATTCAGGGCAATGCTTTTTATGAACGTTACAGACGGGAGTTCTACAAAGAAAAACAAGAACGTGAAGATGCCGCCCACCGACAGAAACAGTTAAGCTACCTGAAAAACGAAGGTTGGACAGTCATCAGGCACGAAAACTGTGACGGTTACGTGAAAAGCGGAGAATATTATACCGGTGACCATGAAATGCAATATATCGATGCCTGGAGCGGCAACCGGAACATGGAATATGAGTTGGAACAAACCGTACACATGGCACCCGGCATCTACCGGTTGGAGGCCGCCGCACGGACTGACGGGCATGGTTGCGAAATCTTCGCCATTTCCGGAGGAAAGGAACAAAAGACCCAAGTACCTATATATAGCAATGAAGGCGGCGAAATCTGGCAGGATGCCAAAAAGAAACAGAACGACGGTACCGTCTCATTGGGCTTATGGAGAAATATCACCGAAGCCAATGGAGGAAAGGGCTATGGATGGAGCACCGTAAGGATTGACAGCATCGTCACACACAACGGTACCATACGCTATGGCGTGACCAATATCCGCAGCAGGACATGGGACGGGACTTGGTTCTCAGCCACGGATTTCAAACTGGAAAAGACCGGTAATCTCCCCCAACGGAATCCTTCTTCCATCCCTCGGAAACCTGCCCGGCATCCTTAAAAAAGTAGCCTGATATGAGTTCAATCCTTCACAGGATACCTCATATCAGGCTACTCACACCAATATTAACCTAATTTCTAACTGCATCTCTCTTATTAGACCAAGGTACGCTCCATCATCTTAGAATGCCTTCACATCAGGATTTCTGAAACGCATGGCAAAGATAAAACGAATCATCCATTCCATTGGTGACAGATAAGCACAAAAAATGGGACATTTTCATCCAAATGCACTTTATGCACCATTTCTACCCGTTTTTGACGCTTTTTGTCTAATTCCGGCTAAAGGATTCACCAAATATCATCCCAAACGTTCTTGTTCGACAACTGTTCGGCATCCGAGTATTCGTCATGGATTCCCATATCACCTTCTCCCGAGACACAAAGCATGTCCTGTTGCTGCAATTCCACTGCGTCGACCGCAGGAGCCACATATATCTTCTTTTTCATTTCGTTTCCTATTTTAAGATTTTCTTTCCGTTTACAATATAAATTCCTTTCGACAAACCGTCCAAGGCTTCTGAGGCTTTCACTCCGGAGCGCACGAGTACGCTGGAAATAGTGTAGACATCCACCCGGGTATCTTCTGCCGCAAGAGCCATATCGGTGATTCCCGTAGTACCTAAATCAAGTGCAAGGAAGTTTACCTCCTGCGCCACAACCTCCGGCAAAGCCAAATAAGCCTTGTTCGCTCCGTTTACGATAGAGCTGCCGTCTTGGGTGGCAAAGTAGAAGCCTAAACCGTTCGTCACATCATCAGCCAGTTTGTAGTACTTGTAGCCTTCGGCATCCACAGTGGTTTCCACCAACGTGCCTTCCAACAGGTTATCCTCCGGACGCGACATGTTTGCCACACTAAAGTTACCCGTATAACCACCGGCCTTACCCCTAAGAAGGATACCGGTCAAACCCGGGACAGTACTGCCCGAAGCATAACGCCAATCCACAGCCAAAGTGGTTCCTCCATCGGAAATCCCGGTCACGACACCGGCTTCCAGACCTTCAGGCACAGTAAAGGCATTAGCGGAATAATAAGTAGCCATACCTGCGTCAGAGATGCGAATAGCCTGCGAGGCGGATTCGGGGACACCGATGTAATACAAGCGGAAGTTGTCGGCCTCCCAATGCTGTCCATTACCATGTACGATATCTTCACCCTTCACTCCCAAATAAAGGACACCTCCACTTACGTCCATCCGTAGTTCCGTGGTTGAACCATCGTTCACCCCGGTAGCGGCATTATAAACCGCTTCATCGCCATTGAAATCAGAGAACTCCATGTTTACGTTATCCAACGAACCATATAAATTCACATTCGCGGCATCACGGGTACAATAAGTGGCAGCTTTCAACAGATAAGTACCGTCTGGCAAATTAGCTACACGGTTTCCTGTCCCTCCTATTTTAGTATAATAATGAGCCTTGCCTACATTGTTGTTTTCATTGCTTGACCAACTAGAAGACCATAATGCGGCATCTCCTTTCCCCCCAGTGGTAACGTCAGGACTATTGTTTTCTCCAAGTGCGGCCACGACCCATCCGTCCGGAGCTTCCTTGTTCTCTCCTACTTGATAAATATTCGGGTTCTGGATAAAACAGGTCATGTCTATGGGAGCATCTGATGTAGCCTTCGACAAGAAATCCATAGTCATTGCATTGCGGCAAACCAAATTCAAAGCCGCCACATCGGTTGTTACTTTCTCGAAAGTCAATGCCACATCATCCAAATCACTCACGACTTGCCGGTAAGCATCCGTCTCGCCAAGTCCCGTTATCGCATCAGCCAGCTCTTTGGCCTTTTCCAACGGATATATCATACCCATCCAAAGCCTGGCATCCCGGACTTGGGCATTAAGAATTTCCACGTAAACAGGAGCCTGTGTACCCATAGCCGACATCTGCGTTTCCTGCAATATCCTTTCGGCTTCAGTTATGCCCTGCTCCAAAGCTTCTTTCCCCTTGGTGGACAAGGTATATGTACCGTCCTCAACCTTTGCATAAAGCGACTCGGCTGTTTTTATGGAAGCCACTAAACTGTCCACATTGACCTGCACGTCCTTAGCTTCGGCCATGACCTCAGACAGAGCTTTCTGTGCTACTTCTATACCATCGCCCGAAACATCTTTATTTTTGTCATACACCTCCTGCAACTCCGTGGCGATGGCGGTTGCCCCGGAAACTGTAAAATCCGCAATCAAGGTTTCCAACATCTTCAATGACTGTTGGAATGCCTCAGAAGCATCTGCCTCTCCCAAATACGTTAAACGAAAGTTATCAAAAGCCGCCCAATCTTTTGATATATGTACATCCTTCCTCACACCAATCCTCAATGTACCATCCATCACGACCGTACGTACTTCATTACCGCCATAACGCCCAACCAAGAAAGCATCGGCAGCCTGCTCCATGTTATTAGGAATGCCTTTCCCGTCATCCTTCAGCAACTGAAGCGGAGTCTCATCTGCATTCGCATATAAAATAGCATTCTGTGCCCCATTGGCATCCACGTTACCGCCTGGACGATAATACCCTTGGCAGGATACCAAATAACATCCGTTTTTCAATCCTGTCATAACTTGGTATACCTCAAAGTTTGCATTGTCGTACGCCTCAGTACAGGAATTTGTAGACTTTGCCGCCCTGTCTGGTCCGATAAGCGTCAGTGTACCACCGGTATGGCTTTCCTTCCATTCACTCGGCTGAGAACGGTCGAAATTAGCTCCTGTGACATAAAACGTAGCATCTACGCCCTGCTCTTCCGTCGCGTTATCCAAAGCCTTGATACGTTGGTCCTTGGATACCAAAATCCATTCGCAAACATCTACAGTTTCCACCCGTGCCAGAACCGTACCCGAACCATTGTAATGTAAATAACGACCATTCCCAAACAAGGAAAACTCATACACTTCGTCTTCTATATTCTGGTCAGTAAAAATATATCCGGTCTTGTCTTTGTCAATGTAGTCATCTTTCAAATAATTATTAGCCGTCGTCTTGATGGCATATTTACCATCGGGCATAACCTCTAACGTACACAACAGGCCGGGCTGCCCTAACGAGGCTTGCGTGCCCCAAGTATTTGCCCCAAGCAGGAATCCTCCACCTTCCTTATTATAAAGGTAAAACTCTCCACCTTCGGCAGGCAAAGGTTCCCCCACCCAAGAAGATTCTTCCTGTGCCCACACCCCGTTCGCGGCCATACAAGCCACAAACACAGCCATCAACGGCCTACGCTTCCCCATCAACGGGAACAAAGAATTTGGTATTTTCTTTTTCATGTTTAAAAATTTTAAGGTTCTATTGTTTTCCACCGTGCCGCCACCGAACCTATTGACGAGGACACGGAGCTTTCATACGGAATAAACATCATGCTAGCCAACTTGTTTCTATTCCTTTTTCAGGATACAAAATTATATTCTTCCCCCACATTGGAATAAGACATAAAATAACCAATGATAGGATAAATCTTACCAAAATACATTTTCCGACCCGTTTTCCGTCATATATCATGCCATATTCCTTTCTTCCTTTGAAAAGAAGGATACGAATCGGACATATAAAAAGTCCGGATTGAAAACCTACCGTTTCAATCCGGACCCAATCAAAATAAGATAGACGCTGCCACCTGTTACACCGCCTTGTTCCACATACTTTTAGAACCTCCACTTCGGTTTACGCTTCTCCAGGAAAGCACGGCCACCCTCCTGCGCCTCATCAGTCATATAGTAAAGCATCGTGGCGTCCCCGGCCAGTTCCTGAATACCGGCCTGGCCGTCCAGTTCGGCATTCAGCCCCACCTTTATCATACGCAGGGCCAACGGACTGAGTTGCATCATCTCTTCCGCCCATGCCACATATTCGTCTTCCAATTCAGCCAAAGGCACCACCTTGTTGACCAATCCCATGTCGAGGGCCTCCCGGGCATTATACTTCCGGCACAGGAACCATATCTCACGGGCTTTCTTCTGACCTACGACACGGGCCAGATAAGAGGAACCAAAACCGGCATCGAAGCTGCCCACGCGAGGTCCGGTCTGCCCGAAAATGGCATTGTCCGAAGCTATCGTCAGGTCGCACACCACATGGAGCACGTGCCCTCCGCCGATGGCAAAACCGTTGACCGCCGCAATCACGGGCTTGGGCAACGAACGGATTTGTTTTTGCACCTCCAACACATTCAAACGGGGCACACCGTCGTCCCCGACATATCCCCCGTGCCCTTTCACGTGCATGTCGCCTCCGGAACAAAAAGCCTTGTCGCCCGCTCCTGTCAACACCACCACACGGACATCACGCCGCTCGCGGCAAATATAGAACGCGTCGCTCATCTCCGACACCGTGCGCGGCGTAAAAGCGTTGCGCACCTGCGGGCGGTTGATGGTGATACGGGCAATGCCGTTATAAAATTCAAAAAGAATATCCTCGTATTCCTTCAAAGTTTTCCATTCTCTGTTCATATCCTTCATCTTAAAAATTCTTCCATCTCTCCTTTATCGCATGATAGTAACTCCGCTGCTCTTCGGCATCGGCCTCCGCATCGGTAAACACTTCCAACAAGACAGGTGCCGTGGCTGTTTCGTCCAACAAATCATCAAAAGCGGCCAAGAGGGACACAGTGTCCGTAGCCTGCAAATAAGTGAATCCCTGCGATTCAGCCCAACCTGCCGCCGACGCGCCATGAGAAGCCGTCACGAAATGCCGCGTATCCCCGGCCATGTCCAATCCGGGCAAGGCATGGAAAATGGCCCCGCCGCCGTTGTTCAACACGACAATGCGGAGGTTGGAACGTATATGGCCGTTCCATAACGCATTCATGTCATAAAAGAAACTCAAATCACCCACAAGCAGGAAATTCATCCGGTCGGACACTGCCGCATAACCTACCGCAGCCGACACGGAACCCTCTATGCCGTTCACTCCCCTGTTGCATTGCACTTCCACACCTTCGGGCAGGCGGCACAATTCCGCCAAGCGCACCACCGAACTGTTGGCCAAATGGAGCACTGCATGGGGTGGCAATGCCTCTAACACGCGCCGCACGGCATACATCTCGGAGTATCCGGTTTCCGGAGAGGCCAACCGGGCACAACTTTCATGCCATAGCTGCGCATACGCCCCGGACGGCAAAGCCTCCGGCCGGAAAAACAAACGGAAGAAATCAGCAGGAGAAGCCTCCACAACCGTGGTCAACGCACAAAACAAATCCGCCGGAAGGCCGTCCGGCGAAACATGCCAGTGCACCAACGAAGGCGTACGCCTCAGGAACTGTTTCAAACGTTTCGACACGACATGCCCGCCTACGGTTATCACCAAGTCCGGGCGCAACGCCTGCAAGTCTTCCTCACAGGCTGCATACAATAATGCATCGAAGCCCCGTACCGCATCTGAAGCCGACGGGCAATTCCCCAACACTTCAGCCAACCAAGCCACGCGACTGCCGGACAGGCAAGCCGCTACACCGGCCGCCTCGTCCGAAGACATCTGCCCCGACACGACCAGAACCCGACGGTACTTGGGAAGCTCTTCTTTCAGGAAGAAAGACAAAGTCCGTCCCTCGTCGGACATATCCCGCCGTACCATACGCCGTACGGAAGGCAAAGCTTCCGCCGTAAATTGAAACAACGGTTCGGAAAGGGGGACATTGATATGCACCGGCCCGTAGCCGTGGTGGTCCACTTCAAGCAAAGCCTCGTTGACAAGCCGGTTGGCATACCATTCATCTTCCCCGGTACGTACCTCGGGCAGGTTGACCGCCTTCCGCACCAAGCCACCGAAAACACCCGGCTGCGGCAAAGTCTGCCCGTCCATCTGCCCGATCCAAGCCGCCGGACGGTCGGCGGAAACGACTACCAAAGGTACCCAACGGTAGAACGCCTCGCACACCGCCGGATGGAGGTTGAGCAAAGCCGAACCGGAGGTGCAACAGACCACCACGGGAGCCTGTACATGCAAAGCCAATCCGACGGCGAAGAAACCGGCACTGCGCTCGTCCGTCACCGAAAAGCATTCAAAATCCTCACACGTGGCGAAAGCCTGTACTAACGGTACATTACGGCTTCCGGGACACAACACCGCCCGGCGAATGCCGTGCGCACGCAGCAAGGCAACAAGCTGCAACACGTTCTTCTTATCCGAATACATCAGTTCCTCCTTTCGAGATTACATATTTCATAGTCTGCAACTTACGTTCCGTCTCCATCCATTCTTCTTCGCACACGGAAGCCGGCAAAATCCCGCCTCCGGCATACAGGCGGATTTTTTCCGCCCCTTCGCCACATTGCATGCATCGCAAATTCACATACAAAGCCGTCTTCCCCTCCGGCTCCCACCGTCCGAGGAAACCGGCATAATAGCCACGGTCATATCCTTCATGCGACAGGATGAAGCGAAAAGCCTCTTCTTTGGGCAACCCGCATACGGCAGGCGTAGGATGCAAAGCCTGCAACAAGCCGCCTAAGGCTTCGGCCGAAGAAAGACGGAAACGGATATCGGTTTTCAAATGGGCCAGTTCTCCGGCCGTAGCCGTATAAGGCCCTTCCACAGTGAACCGGATATCCCGTTCCCGCAAGCAACCGCCGATATATTCCGTCACAAAAGCTTGTTCGCGGATGTTCTTTTCCGACCACGGACCTGCCAACTTGCCCTCTTTCAGGAATTGCGTACCGGCCAAAGCCACTGTACGGTAGTCCCCTTTTCCTCCGGCCAAAAGGATTTCGGGCGTAGCCCCCAACCAAAAACCGGTTTGCGGCGTATGGAACAAATACACGTATGAATGCACATAACGGCGGCAGGCCGCCCCGAAAGCCCGCGCCCACGAAAAGCCCCGGGGAAAAGCATCCGTACAAGCACGGGAAAGCACCAACTTCTGAAAATCCCCGGCACGAAGCGCAGCGGAAAAAAAACGAAAAGCCTCACGGTACTCCTTCGACGGCTGTTCCTCCAACCGTCCGCAAAAGGGCATCGGAGCAGGTGCCTCTACCTCATCGGGACATACAGCCCGGGATATACCGGCTTCTATTTCCTCCTCCAAGGGAAGCAGCCATAAAGGATGCCCCTCTCCGAACCGAAAAGGGGCAAACACAAAACCAGTCTTCCCGTCCAACGGCGGGATGCCTTCAAAAGATTGCAGGGAGGACCGTGCCGCCCGTATGCCGTGACAAACACTTTCCCCCGGCTCACGGTAGAACACAAAGACATCTTTTCCACCCTTAATCCATTCATCTATTACCGCCTCGTCGTCCTGCATGCGGCTCATTTGCGTTTCATCACACTGTTCATCACCCGGATGGAAGACACCAATTTCCCCGTGGAAGTGAACACATCCACGTTCCACACGTGTGAAGAGCGCCCTTTATGCACAATCGTGGCCACAGCCCTCACCGTATCCCCCTCGTGGGCCGAAGAGATATGGTTGCCGCTCACTTGCATCCCCACAACGAATTCATCGGGATTGCAAATCACCATCGACCCCAACCCGGCCACTGTCTCTGCCAAAGCCAACGTGGCCCCGCCGTGCAGGATGCCGAAAGGTTGGCGCGTGCGGTGGTCCACCGGCATGGTGGCTTCTATCCGCTCGTGGGAAGCATACGTATATTGTATGCCCAAATTCCCCATCAATGTAGTCTGCGCCTGTGCATTCAAGGCATCAAGCGGTATCTCGCTTTCGCGCACTTCGGCCAGGAAAGCATTCTCCACCGCCACGGCCACACCGTCTTCATTGTTGGAGAGGGTCACGTAGTCGGCACAACGCTTCACCGAATCCGGGGCATTCCCCATGGCAATGCCCAAATCGGCCAACTGCAACATGGTCACGTCGGCCACGCCGTCGCCGAACACCACAATCTCGTCCGTCTTGATGCCCTCCATTTCCATGATGACGCCCAACGTATTGGCTTTGTCCACCCGGCTGCCCACCACTTCCAGGAAATACGGCTCGGAACGGAACACATCCAATACACCGTTCAAACGACGCTTCCAATGGTTCTCCAACCCCACCAAAGCTTCCTCGTCATCGCTCACCAACATACATTTGCAAGGCGGGTAATCTATTGCCGCAGAGAAAAACTCCTGATGCTCCAACTTCATGCCGTTCAAGGCCGCTTCGGCTCGCACATGCGGATCATCCGGGTTATTCGTCACGACCGTATCCCCGTTATAAGTAAGAATCGAAAAACCGTTTTTCTCGGCTTTCTTCTCCAAATAAGTGATATGTTCCGGATTGATACGGCGTTCAAATACCACCTCTCCGTTGGAAGCGTTAATCACCTGGCCACCGTTATAAGAGAGGATATACCCGTTATATGTACCCAATTCCAGTTTCTTGGCCAATGGCAACAAACCGTAAGTGGGACGTCCCGATGCCAACATGATGCGTACGCCCATCTGCTGCACTTTGAGCAACGTGTTCAGCGTCCGCTTGCTAATCTCCTTCTCGTCGTTCAACAGTGTCCCGTCCACGTCGAGCACTAACATTTTATATTTCATACTCCCACGTTTTTTTATTCATGTACACAAATATAGCGAAAGCCTTTCAGAAAAGAGGACGGAAGAAGTAGTTTATCGCAAAGCTTCACGTTTTTTAGGGAACGGCACCCGGAATATGCAGGAATACCTATTCCTTCAAAAAAGCTGTCCCGCGCCTCATACTCCGGCACAGGACAGCCACTCTCACAAATTTAACCTAAACAAAATTACTTAACTAACACCTTCACTGTTTTCTTCGTGCCGTCGCCCATCATGTCCTGACGGATGTAAATGCCGCGCTGCTTCGGCTCAGCCACGCGCACACCGTTGATGGTGTACCATGCGGAACTTATCACCGTGGCCGTACCGTCGGCTGCCACGCCACCGATACCGCTCTCGAAGTCATCCGGCTTGTTGGCATCGCCATCTCCTAAGTAATAGAGGCGGAAGTTGTCGAAACAAGTCCAGTCGTTCGTCAGCATGCCTGTCTTGCGTACGCCCAATACAGGTTCTTTACCTTCAGCCACGTAAAAACTAAAGTTTACTTCATAGGCATTATCCTCAAACGCAAGTTTCGCACCTGCCGATTGATTCACGATAAAATGATACAACATATTGGATTCCGGGAAGAGGGAATCAGGCAATGCCACATCGCTGCCGTCATATTTCAACTCGCTGACATGCTCGAAGATGGACGGTAACTTCTCACTCCAATTACCGTCACCGCATTTAACGAACAATTCGGCATTTTGGGCATCCGCACTGTCACGACGAGCCACGCCTGCATCGATAAATCCACCAGCACGGTAGAAACCGTTCATTACGACACGATAATATCCGACAGGAGCATTATACAAAGGTTGATAAACTTCGCTACTATCGCTAAAGATTTCATAGATCTTGGCATCCTTCACACCGGAACCACCTTTCAAAGACTCCACGAACCATCCATCGGCCGATGCGGCATCCACGATTTCCCCCTTGTCGTTCTCCGTCTTGGTCTGGAAACTCGGGTTGACTATCAAGCCCGTGGCATCCACCGGCTCGTCCTTGCTCGCCGTGGTGAAATCGATATGCCCGCTCAGCATCTTGGAGTAAGCTTTGTCCAAACGAAGGGAATAATCGTTGATTTCGTCCAAAGTGGCAAAGATGCCTTCCCCGTCTATTTTGTCGAAGACTTCAATGGTCAAGTCATACAGCTCTTCATATCCTTCTGTGTCGGAATACTCTTCGTAACTTGCTTCGCCATTACCGCTTAGCTTAGCATCGTGGGCAGTGACTTTAGTCTCCAATGCCGCAGCGGCATCCGTGGACTCCTGCCCAAACTTGATGGCGGCATTCAACGACTCTGTCTGCTCCTTGTAAACCTCCGGGGTCAACTCTCCCACGGCAGAAGCGGCCTCTATGGCTTTGCTCAGGCCGTCCTTGGCCTCCTGCGTGGTCAGGACATCGGAAGCCAACATCCCGTTAGCCTCACGAATCAGGGCATCCAAGGCCGTTTGGGCACCTTCCATGTTGCCGGCCCCTAAGTATTCCACTTGGAAGTTGTCGAAGATGACCCAAGCCTGCCCCCAAGACACACCCGACATCTTCACCCCTATGCGGAGCTTACCGTCTTCACCCACGTAACAAGTCGTAGCATTCAGGTAATTCTCGCTATTCTGCTCGAAGATTTCCTGTGCGGAATTCTTTCCATGGCACAACCATTTCCCGGCCAAGGAAGCGTCGCCTGTCCAAGTCACTTCCTCACAGTTTTCAGCCACGTTCTCCTCCTGCGGACAAGCTGTAACATGGAGAAGGGGTTCAGAAGCATCGTTACCGAAAAGGTAACCCAGAATCTTGTTCGCCTCGTCGCCTTCCTGCCCCCAACCTTCATGCCATGCGTTCGTATTTCCGGAACTCGGGGAATAGAACCCTTGCATGGTAATCTTATACGATCCTTGGGGCAGGCCGCTGATTTCCTGATAGACTTCCCAATTCCGTCCGTTCCACACCTCAGAAACCCTCGTGCCATCGTTCTTGAAATCCCCGTCGCCCGTCTTGGTCCAACCATCATTGCTCCCCGCAAAATTGGGATTCACCATCAAGCCGGTCACATTATCCGTAGTCCCGTCTGCCAAAGCTTTCATCACAGACTCACGGAAAATCCTGTCGGCACGGGGTTGGACGCTATCTAATTCGGCTATATCGAACGTACCATTGTCATAACCGGCTTGTAAAACCTCGTCCAAATAAACCTCATAGTCCTCCAACCCGTCGTTGGCATAAGGCGTCTCATCGTAAGCCTTGTTCAAGGCTTCTATCTTCTGGGCCAAGGTCTCGTAAGCAGCCACGTTGTTGGCCAACGTGTCCATCCGCGCAAACAAAGAAGTTATGACACCGGTAAGTGCCTCACTATCCATACCCTGGTTTTGATAAGCTTCCTTAGCCGCAGCAATCATTTCTTCGTACTTCACCTTCTCCGATTCGCTGAAAGCCTTGTTGGCACCGGTATATTCGGCATACTGTGCCTCGGCACTCTCAATATTCTGGTTCAGTATTTCGCGTATATTGACCTCACCGCTTCCACTCTTGCCCATATATTCCAACGTGAAGTTGTCCACGGCCGACCAAGTGGAATTGGCTCCCTGTACGACATAACCCAAAGTGATGATGCCACCAATGACATCTACATCCACGGTGTAATGATGCCACGTACCGTTACCGCGCCCTGCATTGGCCGCATCTGCCGGGTCTGTGGCTTCCACTTTCTTCTCCCCTGCCAAAGACTGGGCATACAGGAAAAGCCCTTTCGGGTTGGGCGCATCCTCCGTCGGCAATTTGTTGGTCAGAATCCAAGCCCCCACACGGTATTTTCCGTCAGGAATCCCTTCTATCTTCTGCTTGATGGACCAGTCAGGCATATTACTACCATTGTTGGTGGCGCACTCATAAAAGTTCTCAAGGGCTAACCCTTCCGGCAAACTTCCCGCGCCATTCTCGAAACGGTCGCCCGTCTTGCGTTGGTAGTTGGCACCTGAACCTTGCACGATATCCCATCCGTCCGTACTGTTGGCAAACGAGGCTTCCTTTACGAACTTTTCCGTCACGTCCAGCGGATTTTCTTCCGTAGCCACGGAATAACCGAAGTCGATAATATCGGCCTTCAAGTCTTCCACTGCCTTTTCTATCGCCTCTACCGTGGCATCTGCCTGGTTATATAAAGCAGCATAATCGGCATATTCCGTAAACCCGATGGCATCGGCAGCTTCCAACTGTACCTTCAACAGCTTCTTGGCTTGGAAGACCTCGTAAGTTTCCGGTGCCACGAACTTCCATTCGTCTTTGGCATTCTCATACCCGGCCGTGTTCTTATCAATCAACGGATCCACCGTAGTTTTCCCTTCGTTAACCGCCATGTAGGAATTGGCATACAAGCCCCCATTGGCATCCATACCGTAAAGCTTATCCTCGTCAATAACCTTAATGCGGTACACATCGCCTTCCTTCACGATTTTCCACAGGATATGGCCCGTCTTGTTATGGTCCACGTAAATCTCAGCACCGCCTGGATTGATGAACAATTCGTGGTATCCTCCATTGGTAGGCGCATTCATCATGCTCAGGCGCCATCCCTTGCCCGCGAAATAATTCTCACTGGTTTCCGGAAGATTGGCCAATTCATAATCTTCACCGTAACTCAGGGTTACTTCCTGACCTGTTTCTGCTACAACCAATCGTGTACCATAAGGTTGCCCGTTAGTCATGAACTTCTGGGTGGCCACATGATAGATGTAGTACACGCCACCGCCTGTTTCATCGGCGGTCAAGTTCGGATCTACGAATTGCAACTCCGGGTCTTCCCATGCAGCCCATAAAGGTAAGGTGGACGATGTCGCACCACAAAGTGCCATCAAGGCAAGTAATCTGTTTTTCATTACACAGAAATTTAAGTTAATAATTAATGTTCTTTATCCTATAATAATATGGTATTACATATAAGATGTGATGCAAAATTATACTTTAAATCCATAAAAACAATGGTAACCATGTTGAAAATAATGGTAACTATGTTGATTTTACTTATAAAGCTGCCCCGCGCCTCATTTTTCCGGTGCAGGACAGCCCCCTCTATGGGTTACTTAAGGATAAAACGTTAATTTCATGGCGGACATAACATTTAAACGATGGCCACTATGCTTCCATAGCCTAAAATTATAGAAATTATTGCCAACCCAACCATTGAGGGAGCGTTTGTCAAACAAAAAGTCGGAATAAAATCAACTTGCGGCAAACGATTTTTCACTTTGCGCAGAATGAAAAATCACTTGGCGCAGAACGAAAAATCATTCTGCGCCAAGTGATTTTATAATTTCAGCATACTGATTTTCAGTAAATTAAATCATAGAAATCCAAAATCAGATTGTTAATCCTTTTGTTAGCAAAAAAGGATTCCTACATCATCCCCGCCCAACGCGCCAGGCCCTCGTAGACGAAGCTCGCCACGCCCAACAGGCAAATGCCCGCCGTGCAGAGTGCCAACGTGAGGCGCACGCCCGGATGGCTGCGCAAGGGGGCCACCGCCGGGAGCCCGTCCTCCGTGAGGGGCTCGGAGATGTACATGGCCTTGACCACCAACAGGTAGTAGAAAAGGGAGACGATGGTGTTCACCAACGCGAGGAACACGACCAACCACCCCCCCCCGGCAAAGGCCGCCGCGAAGATGAAGAACTTGGAGAAGAAACCGGCAAACGGGGGTATGCCGCCCAACGAGAACAGGGCCAACGTCAGCACCAACGTCAGGCGCGGGTTCGTTCGATAAAGCCCGCGGTAAGCGTCACGGCCCGTCTGGCCGCCCGCGTGCTGCTCGACGGTGCTGATGACGGCAAAGACGGCCACGTTGGCCACCACATACACGGCCACATAGAACACCAACGAAGCCATGCCCTGCGCCGTACCTGCAAGCACACCCAGAAGGATATAACCGGCCTGCGAGATGCTGCTGAAGGCCATGAAACGCTTCATGTCGCCCTGCAAGACGGCCATCAGGTTGGCCACGGTGATGCTGGCGACGGAAAGCAGGGCCACGGCGAGCGTCCAGTCTTCCCTCATCAAAGGGAACACTTGGCGCAGGACGATGGCCAAGGCCACGGCAGCGGCTCCCTTGGAAATGACGCTCAGGTAAGCCGTCACGCTTGTGGGTGCCCCCTGATAGACATCGGCCGTCCACAGATGGAAGGGCACGAGGCTCATCTTGAATCCCATCCCGGCCAGGAAGAGCACCAGGGCAAACTGCTGCAACGCGCTGCCCTGAAGCATGGCCGGAAGGTCGGCAAAATAGAGCGTGCCGGAAGTGCCGTAGATGAACGACAGGCCGTAGAGCAGCAAGGCGGAAGAGAACATCGTGCTCAGGATAAACTTGGCACCGGCTTCCGCGCTGTGGTGGCGGTATTTGTCGAGGGCCACGAGGCAGGCCATGGGGATGCTGGCCATCTCCAATCCGATGTAGAATATCAGGAAATGCCCGGCGGACACCATGAAGAACATGCCCAACAGGGTGGCGAGCGTCAGCACGTAGAACTCGCCTTGTTTATAATGCGTGTCTTTCCGCCCCAACCATTCGCCGCTTTGGAGGAAGATAAGCAACGTGCCGGCCGAAAGGATGGACTTGACGATAGATGTGAACGGGGTGTTGACATACATGCCGCCGAAGAGTGCGCGGGTGTCGGGCGTAAGGTTCAATCCTATCTGGAGGGCCATCAGCACGCAAACGACCGGATGGAACCAACGCCGGCGCAGCGGCCCGGCAAAAAGGTCGGCCAAGAGGGCTACCAACAGAATCAACACCAACGAAAGCTCGGCATGCAAAGACAATATAGCAGATAAATTACTGTTCATGACTTGGATCAGGGAAGATTAAAATGTGAAACAATAGGCTCTACACTGAAACTGACGGTGTCGCTCACCCACCACGGGGCAAGTCCCAGTCCTGCCACACACACAATCAGGCAAATGACGGCAAAACGCTCGTCCCACGTGGCATCCGTCAACTTCAGATGCCCGGGGTTGCGGCACGTGCCATAAAGAATCTTGCCCACCACACGCAGGATATACACTGCCGTGACGACGATGCTCACCGTGGCGATGACGGTACAGGCGCGGTGGAACACATCGGGATGTTCGAAAGAACCCACGAACACCGTCATCTCGGCCACGAAGCCGCTCAGGCCGGGCAGGCCGAGATTGGCCAGACCGGCAATGACGTACCCCACAGCCAGGAAAGGCATGACCTTCATCAATCCGTTCAACTCGCGCACGTCACGGGTGTGCGTCCGGCCGTATATCATGCCGATAAGGGCAAAGAACAAGGCCGTCATCAGCCCGTGGCTCAGCATTTGCAGGATGGCGCCCGTGCAGCTCGTGCGGGTCGCCATCAGCAAGGCGAAAAGCACCAGGCCGCAATGGCTCACGGAAGAATAGGCGTTGATGTATTTCAAATCGGTCTGCACCACGGCACTGAAAGCCCCGTAAACCACAGAAACCGTAGTCAGTATCAGGAAGAAGTCGCCCCACTGGGCCAACCCTTCGGGCATCAGGTACATGGCCACGCGGAAACACCCGTATCCGCCCAATTTCATCAACACCCCGGCATGCAACATGGACACCGCCGTGGGGGCGGAAGCGTGGCCGTCCGGGCTCCATGTATGGAACGGGAACAAGGCACCCAACACGCCGAAACCCAGGAACACCGCAGGAAAGAACAGCCGTTGCATCCCTTCGGGGATGTTATGCAGTCCGGCAATCTCCAACACATTCATCGTCTGCGCCCCGGCCCCGTAATAGATGCCCAAGATACCGATGAGCAGGAAAGCCGACCCGCCCATCAGCATCAGCGTCAGCTTCATGGCGGCATATTCCTTGCGCCCGCTGCCCCATACGCCGATGAGCAGGTACATCGGGATGAGGGCCACCTCATAAAACATGAACATGGTGAAAAGGTCGGTGGAGATGAAGAAACCAAACACGCCCGTGGAGAGCAAGGTGAACCACAGGAAATATTCTTTCGTGAGGGGTTTCAGTTTCCATGAAGCGAAAGTGCCCGTGAACACGATGATGGCACTCAGCAGCAACATGACCACGGAAATGCCGTCCACCCCGACGGAATAACAGATATGCAAGGGAGCGTACCACACGACACTATCCGTGTAGAGCATCTCAGGCTGCGGGAAAGGCAGATTGGCAATCAACGCACGAAGCCGGAGATAATCCACGGCAAGCCAGACCGCCAGCACCAACAACGCGGAAGAACCGGCTACCATCACTCCCCGCACTTGGTTGACACTACGGGCCATCCACAGACCGAGCATCATCAACAGGGGAATCAATACGAAAAGACTTAATATATTCATATCGTTTTTACTTTTTTAAAGAATCGTCAGACGGCCAACAAGACCAAAGTCAAAAGGATAATGCCGCTCAGGAACCAAATCACGTAAGCCTGTATCCGCCCGCTCTGCATGGGCTGTACTTCCTCGGCCGAAGCACGGGTGCCCCAAGCCAGGAAGTTCATGAAACCGTCTATCACATGGCGGTCGAACCATGCCAACGGTACAGACACGCAGCGGAAAATAATCCGTTTGGTGACGAACAGCCAGGCTTCGTCCATATAAAAACGGCGGTAGGCCGCACGGTGCAGTTTCGGGAAACGACGGGCCAGGGCATCGGCCACCGGCTGTTCGCTGCGGGCATACATGAAAGTGGCCAAGGCGATGGCCAATACAGCCACCACGCAACTTGTGGCTGCCACGCCACCGTCCAAATGGATGTCGTAAGACAAACCGTCGCCCGTGACAAAATGCCCGAAGGGAATGAAACCGGCCAGACAAGTCACGGCAGCCAATACCATCAACGGGAAAGTCATCGTAAGCGGACTTTCGTGCGGCACGTGCGCGGCATGCAGTTCCTTGTTCTCGTGCCCCCAGAAAATGCAATAGTACAGACGGAACATGTAGAAAGCCGTCATCCCTGCAATGAAAGTCATGACATAACCCATCACCGGGCTGAAAGCAAAGCAAGCCGTCAGGATCTCGTCCTTGGAGAAGAAACCGGAAAACGGCGGGATACCGGCAATGGCCAGGCAAGCGATGAGGAACGTGACATGCGTCACCGGCATATACTTGCGCAAGCCGCCCATCGTGGACATCTCGTTGCTATGCACGGCATGGATGATGCAACCCGCGCCGAGGAAGAGCAAAGCCTTGAACATGGCATGGGTGAAAAGATGGAACATGGAAGCCATGTAGCCCAGACCGCCTTCATGGCTCGGCATGCCAGTGCAGACTCCCAAAGCCACCATCATGAACCCGATTTGGGAAATGGTGGAAAAGGCCAACACCCGCTTGATGTCGCTTTGCACGCAAGCCACGGAAGCGGCATAGAAAGCCGTGAAAGCCCCGACGTAGGCCACAATGTGCAACGTTTCCGGCGCGTATGCGATATAAAGCGGGAACATCCGTGCCACTTGGTACACTCCGGCCACGACCATCGTGGCCGCATGAATCAACGCACTCACCGGCGTAGGACCTTCCATGGCATCGGGCAACCAGATGTGGAGCGGGAACATGGCGCTCTTACCGGCACCGCCCACGAACATCAGCCCCAATGCCCACGGCAGCATCAATGCGCCTTGCATAAGGTTCTCCTCGGCAGGCGCAAAGGTGAACGTACCCATATAATAACCGTAAATCAGGATACCGATGAGGAATCCGAGGTCGGCAAAACGTGTCACGATAAAAGCTTTCTTGGAAGCGGAGATGGCTTCAGGCTTCGTGTAATAAAACCCTATGAGCAAGTAAGAGGACACGCCCACCAGTTCCCAAAACACATACATCTGGAAAATGTTCGTGGCTACCACCAAGCCGAGCATCGAAAAGGTGAACAGGCTCAGGAAAGCGTAATAACGCTGAAAACCCTTCTCCCCTTTCATATACCCGAAAGAATAGATGTGCACCATGAGCGAGACGGTGGAAATGACCACCAACATCATCACCGAGATAGGGTCGAGCAGGATGCCCATGTCGATATGCAGGCCGGCCGTGAAAGGCAACCATACAAAATTATAAGGTACCAGGGTCCCAAACGTCCCGTCGGCCAAACGCGGCAAGGTGAAATAACCGTATGCCACGGCATAACTCAACACGGCCACAGCCCCCAATGACAACGAACCGACCAGACCGGCTGCGCGATGGGACATCTTCATACCTGCCAGAGCCAACACTAAGAAACTCAGTACGGGCAGGAGGAGTATCAATATCGTATATTCCATATCATTCTTCTTTTTATCAGTTTCCGGCGTCAACCCTTCAGGTCGCTGACATCATCCGTCTGGATATTCCGGACATTACGGTACACATTTATCATAATGGCAATGGCCACAGCCGTTTCCGCCGCCGAGATGGCAATGCCGAAGAGCGTGAAGAAATGGCCTTCGAGCGCACCCGGATAAAAATAACGGTTGAACACGGCAAAGTTGATGTTCGTGGCATTCAGCATCAATTCCACGGAGATGAGCGTGGCCAACAGGTTGCGTCGCGTGAAAAAGCCGTAAATACCGGCAAACATCATCACCGTACTCAGTATCAGATAATAAAAAGCATCTATTTCCATAACTCTGTTTGTTTAATCAACGTTTACGCGCAATCATGATGGCACCGATCATGCAGGCCAACAACAACACACTGACGACCTCGAAAGGCAGGACAAACTGGTATTTCCCCATTCCGACAAGCGCGTTGCCGACTTTCACCGGATCCAGTTCCACCAACGGAGGAACGGAGAAACGTGCAAAACCGTAAGACGACAGCAAGAATACCGTCAACCCGAAACCGGCCAATACCGTCAACATGGCCGCAAACCAACGTCCCCGTGGGATACGTTCGTTCATGTTCTTGTCCGAACGGGTCAACAGGATGGAGAAGACATAAAGCACGACGATACCTCCGGCATAAACCGACAACTGCACCGCTCCCAAATAGGTATAGCCCAACATGAAATAAAGGCCGGCCGTCCCGAAAAGCACAAACAACAGAGCCGTGGCCGCACGCAAAATACGCCCCGACGTCACAGCCAACACCGAACAGACCACCATCATCAGTGAGACAACCCCAAAAACTACTTGCCCAAGAGTGATTCCTTCCATATTACATTATGCTTTTATAGGTTTGTTTTTCTCGGGAGCCGGTGCCAACACCGAACCTTCCCGGTTCAACGTGAGCAGCAACTTGTCACGCTCGAAAACCGAATTCTCAAAATCATTGGAAAAACGTATGGCGCCATGCGGACAGGCATTGACACAAAGCTGGCAAAACATGCAGGAACCCAAATCATATTCATACTTCACCAAATACTTCTTCTTCTTTCCTTCCGCATCTTCCCTCACTTCGGAAACCACACGGATCGTATCGTTGGGACAGGCCATCTGGCACAACCCGCAGGCCACACAATGATGCTGGTTCCGGTCGTCATGAATCATTTCCAACTGTGCCCGATGACGTTCCGGTATGTAAAGCGTCGTATGCCGGTTTTCCGGATACTGCTCCGTCACTTTCTTCCGGAAGAACACCTTGATGGACGTTTTCAGTCCTCCCGCCAGACTCTCCGTGCTACGCCAATATCTCTTTATATATTTTGTGAATTTACTCATTTCATTACTATCGTTTTAAAAAACCAATCCGAAAACCTTCATCACCACCATGGCCAACATGACTACGAGCGAAAAGGGCATGAGGTATTTCCATTCCAACGTCAGCACCTGGTCGATACGCAAACGGGGGAAGGTCCACCGGATCCACATCAACAGGAATATGACGAAAAACGTCTTGCCCAGGAACCATACGATACCGGGAACATAGTCCATCACGGCATTGAACCCGTCGAGCCCGGCCACATGCAAAGGCATCCACCCCCCTAAGAAAAGCGTAGTGGCAATACCTGCCGTAATGAAAAGGTTCAGGTACTCGGCCAAGTAGAAAAAGCCGAAATGCATGCCGGAATATTCCGTATGGTAACCGGCTGTCAATTCTTGCTCGGCTTCAGCCAGGTCGAACGGCCCGCGGTTGGCTTCGGCATTGCCGGAAATGAGGTAAATGACAAAAGCCACCAACGTCAGGACATGTCCCCTGAAAATGTTCCATCCTCCGGCCTGGCTTTCCACGATGCCGCTGATGCTCATCGTCCCGCTCAGGATGACCATCGTAAGTACCGTGATACCCAAAGACAGCTCATAGCTGATAATCATGGCACCACTGCGGACGGCACCGATAATCGTGTACTTGCTGTTACTGCTCCATCCGGCCAACAAAATGCCGATCACCCCGATGCTCGAAGCGGCCAACACGAAGAATATCCCTATTTGCATGTCCAGAATCTCTGCTCCCTTGTGCCAGGGCAGACAGGAAAACGAAATGACGGAAGCCAGAATCACTAAATAAGGCGCCAGTTCATAAAGCACATGGTCGGACTTCCTGAGGCGTATGATCTCCTTGGTCAGTATCTTCAACACGTCGGCCGGCACTTGCAACAACCCGCCTTTGCCCCCCACACGGTTCGGCCCTATACGGCACTGGAAAGCGCCGCAGACCCTGCGTTCCATGTAAATGAGCACCACGGCCAACACGGCGTATGCCAACAAAATGACTATGCCCAGCGCCAACCCTTCGATAAAAACAGCCCAGTCCTCAGGCATCACGCCGCACAACGTACGGTGTATCCACTGCGTGAACGGTTCCAGGCTGTAATAATCCAAAAATGCTTGATCCATATATTTAAATGTGTCTGTATGTTATCTGTCAATATCCGGTATCACGAAGTCCATCGTACCGCCGATGGCAATCAGGTCGGCTATCTTCCCGCCCCGGCACACGGTGTCCATGGCATGCACCAACGGCAGGCCCGTGCTCCGGTAATGCAAACGGTAAGGCATCTTGTCCCCCCGGCTGATGAGGAACACGCCGAACTCGCCACGACTGGCCTCGACGGAAGCCGTAAACACGCCTTCGGGCAATTTGAGGATGGGCTTCGTCTTCACCCGGAACTCCCCTTCGGGCACGTTGTCTATCAACTGTTCTATGATCCGGCAGGATTCCATGATTTCGTCCATGCGCACCATATAGCGGTCAAACGAATCCCCATGGGTATAGGTGATTTCCTTGAAGTCCACCTTGCCGTACATCGCGTAGGGATGGTGCTTGCGCACGTCGTTGGCCCATCCGCAGGCACGACCCGTACCGCCGGTACAGCCCAACGAGATGGCATCCTCACGCGAAAGCAAGCCGACCCCCTTCAGACGGGTGCGGGCAATGACGCTCTTCG
>ULTG01037947.1_pt1 | contig 26969 bp, 20 predicted proteins | sample 1957461 | NCBI WGS metagenome assembly ULTG01 (sample SAMEA4835730, study PRJEB28245) | human gut metagenome | biome: gut microbiome; material: fecal sample | place: Denmark | collected 2008
CTGCTTCGGTCAAATTGAAAACATTAAACGACAATCCCTACGTAGACATTCAGGATTGGCACAATGCCCTCCTTGGCGTTCATAGACTTCGCGTTTGGTATTTTCATCGAATGCCCTGAGATCCAGATGATGCTCATCACCATCCAGGACATAGGAATAAATTCCGGATTTTTTCTTGATGTCACTATCCATCATCAGTTTCTTGATTCTGTTTTCAAGAGCTTCAGTATCAATGATTTCTTTACCATATTTATTGTACAATTCACCCCAAGGGACGCCCTTCATTTCCTTTCGATATGTCTTGAATGTAGCATTTACCCACTGGATGACGTTAGTAAAATAAAGCCACAACTCATTTGCGTTCGGATCATGCTGGTGCTTGCCCATATACGTTTCAATGTTTCCATGAGAAATCCAACGGATGGTCGTTTCAAGGAAATCCTGACGGATGGGAGAGCCATTGAGATATCGGCTTCCTATGCCGTATGCCGCACAACCGCTCTTACTGAAATAACGTTTGGCATCTGCCAGCCACGGGCCACAATAAACGGCATTGCGAAGCTCCTGATCCATCAATTTAGCACCGGCGATATTGATTGTCTTGAACCATTGCAATTTTTCACTATCAGCACCTATGCAGATGTAAATCATTAGTTCATAGTCCAATATACGATCTTGCTCATCATTGGTAAGATTGCAGAAAGACTTGAAGGCAAAACTGAAATCATTGTTCACATACTGGCATAGAGAAATCGTGCGCTGTTGTCCGTCAATAACTTCGAATGTTCCGTCTTCTCTGGTGGCCCAATACATTACGTTAAGCGGAAATCCTTTCATGACGGTGTCAATGACTGCAGCTCTCTGCTTGTCATCATATACGAATTCCCTCTGATACGGAGGTCTGATATCCAGTTTGCCGGAATATCCCTTAACTCCGCCTTCCTCATGGTCAATGTAACCCGCGGTGAGTTCCCTGACGGTTATATTCTTCAATGTTATATTCATGGTGAGGTGTGTTTGGAAAGCCACAATTTAAGAAATCACGTTATTTAACTACTCTTTTTCGAATGAACAATCTTTTATATGCTCTTTTGTTATGAACTAAAGGTTGAGCAATCTTTGACTCGGATTTCCATAACCCACATGAAAAACCCTTACCTTCACTTTCTGTTGCCCCTAACAATTCAAATTGAGCAGGATTGTACTTGTCCAGAAATGTTATTGGCACTCCCATCACACCATCATAATCGCAAGGAATATCCGCTGTCTTGCTAACTTCGATTGCCCTATAATTATCATATTCAGGATATTCTTCCGGAGTATACTTCTTGTAAAGAATCAAGTCCTCATGGCGCTTGGAGATATCAAGATTCGTAAACCATGTCACCCCGGAGACGCGAATCATACCAGCCTTATGATCCCCAGCTGTAGCAACATCTTCATATTTGGAAATGAAATGCCCCGCACCGCCTTTGAATCCAAAGCCCAACCAAATTTTGTTTTCCTTAATGAGTGGAATTATTTCTTTATATGTTATGGCATTTTGGTGGCCAATGATTATGAACTTCTTGTCATACTTAATGAGCTGAGCTACATACTCCCGGAACAAACTGAATGGAGGATTTGTGACCACAATATCCGCCTGCTTGAGCAATTCTATGCACTCCCGACTGCGGAAATCTCCATCTTCTTCGAGATTATGAATTCCAATTTCTTCCGGACTTGGAACTCTGTCACCGTCTTTGTCACCATTATACTCCAAATAAATCGCTGATTCACAGTCATTCATGCTCAATATGTTCATATCCTGACTCTTATAGCATGTCGTGATCAGTTTCTTCAGTCCAAGATATTCGAAATTGTACGAAAAATAATGAAAGAAATTGCTTACACGTGGATCATCGCAGTTGCACAAGACGGTCTTGCCTTTAAAATGCGACTTGTAATGACGTAATTCATTTTCAATGTCCGACAGCTGTGTGTAGAACTCGTCCTTTTTCGCCTTGTTGGCGGCATGGAGATTCTCGTTATTTGCCATATTGACTGATAGTTACAGCATTACTATCAGTCGCTTCAGCGCAACAAGAAGGGCGTGAGCTTCTTATTGCGTTCTGCCGGGTAGCCTCGCAAGCAACCCTCTAACTCAAATAAGATACCCACACCCGAAAGGGCGCGAGCATGCTATATTCTGAGTTATGGGGCAGCGCAAATGCGATGCTCCAGCTAATATTTCAGCGTCAATTATTGCTTTAAAAGTTTGCGAGGCTTTAGCAGAACGCGAAATAATAGCAAATGCTTCGTTATAAAAATTATGTCTTGCTACGCGGAATCTTCCGCATACACAAATATAAGTCTTTTTTATGAATGTCCCACATAACACTTTCTGTAAACTGAACAAGTTGGCAGGCCTAAATTTAGTTAAATAACCATATATCAATAAGTTGCAAAAATATTTACCTGCCAAGTCTCATGAAAAAACATGGGACTTGGCAGGGGGGGGGGCGATTGCGCATAAAGTAGAGCTATACTATTGTGACACAGCAGGTTACACAATTACCTGCAAGCATCCATGCCTGCCAAGTGGTTCAGAAAAAACGTAGATGCGGAAGCGGAGGATGCACTTACACGGAGAGATGGAAGAGGACGTGCACTCACGCGTGGAGGCATAGGCATAAAAACGGCGGAGGCAGGGGTCTGAATAACATTCACGCGTGGAGGCGGAAGAGGCGGCGGTAGATAGCCAGGAGGTAGCGTCGGAGGGGGAGGTGATGCCAGATGCGGGCCTTCAGGAGGTTCAGGCGGGTGTAGGGATTTATAGGGGTTCGGCCTTTCTTGAGGATGGTCACTACGCGGCCGAAGATGTCGGAAGTGGGACAATGTTCGCGGCAGATGGCGCTATCGCCTTGCATAACAGCCTGGTTACCATCCAATTGGATAATGCGGTGGAGAATATATCGACCGGCGACACGGAAAAGGACAATGTCTCCTACGGCCAGAGGGCGGGCATCGGCCAGGGGTTCCAGTTCCACGGAATCCCGGTCTCCACGTATGAAGGGGAGCATGCTCACTCCCTTGACGGGGATGGTTACATTCTTGCCTTCGCGGAGGACCCGGAGGACTTCCGCGAAAAATATGTCATTGCTGATAACTACTTTCTCCATAACTGTCTGCCGGTCTATCTCCCGGACTATAATACAAAGTTACGAAAAAATCAGTACCTTTGTTTTTCTGCGAGGCAGGAGACACCTGCACGGCGGACAAATGACCATTCTGAAACTAAGAACATGAAAATCAAGGACGACTTCGTATTGCGCGAAATCTGCGGAGAAAAAATCATCTCCGGAGAAGGACTGAACCAGGTAAATTTCAGTAAATTCATAAGGCTCAATGACTCTGCGGCATTTCTGCTGAAGAAGGTTGAACATGAAGAATTTTCGGCAGAGACATTGGCAAAGTTGCTCTGTGAGGAATATGAAATTTCAGAGGAAATCGCTGCCAAAGACGCCGAGGCTCTCTGCAAAAGTCTGGTAGAAGCAGGAATAGTCGAAGAATAATGAACGAGATAAAGCATTTCTGTACAGGAGGATTGCACTTCAGTGTCGAACTGGATGCACCCTGGCATTTCATGGAATATACAGCACCGGTAGCGGAGCGCATACAGAAAGCGGCTGCCGGGGAAGTGCCGGACCTGCTGCCCATCAGAGCGGGAGATGAAATTCCGGCACGGACACTCGTGAAAAGCCGAAGCGAATTGCCGGAAAATTTCAATGCACACACATTGGATTTCTCTCAATATGAGCCATTTGCGACAGTGCCGTCCGATGAAGAAATGCTGAGATTCAAGGTAGCTGGAGACACGCCTGAATGGGCTGCGGACATCAGCGACGCGGAACTCATAATGGACGTGTCGAACATTGATCCCGGATATAAAATCTATAGACGCGGGGGCGACACCATATTCGAGTTTTTGAAAACTGATGGCGTGCGGAGCGGATTTCTGAAAGTTCCGGAGAACTGCCGCGTCTGCGAATTCACGGCAGAGGCAGGAACCAGGCCATACGCTGCAATGTCATTGATAGACTTTGCATTACGCATCGCATGCACCTATATCTCATCACGTTACGGCGCATTGATGATACACTCCTCGGTCGTCAGCATTGACGGTAAAGCGAACCTTTTCCTGGGCGCGAGCGGAACAGGAAAAAGCACGCACAGCCGACTTTGGCTGGACAATATTCCTGGGGCGGAGCTGGTCAATGACGACAACCCGATTCTCCGCGTCGAAAACGGGCAGGTATTCGTCTACGGCACGCCTTGGAGCGGCAAGACGCCTTGCTACCGCAATGTGAAAGTACCTGTCGGGGCTATCGTAAAACTCAGCCAGGCACCGCAGAACAGCATCAAACGGCTGAAAGGGCTGGACGCTTACGCAAACATCGTCGGTTCCGTGTCAAGCATCCGCTGGTCACGCAAGATCATGGATGAAATCACATCCCTGATGTCGCAGATAGCCATGACCACGCCTTGTTTCGCGATGGATTGCCTTCCCGACAGCGAAGCAGCCTTCATCTGCCGGGATGGTATCATAAACGGCACGAACCACTCATAGAACTACTCACTCACTTCAGCGCTACTCGACTTTCCGAAGAAACGGTCGATAACCAGAGCGATGGCAGCATCTCCGCTGACATTGCAGGCAGGACCATAGCCGTCAAGAGCCAGGTAGATGGTCATCATGAGAGCGCATTGGTCAGGCGTAAAACCCAGCACCGACTCCAGCAGCCCGATGGAAGCCATGAGAACACCGCCCATCACGCCCGGAGCGGCAACGGCTGCCACGGCCTGGAGAAGAACGAAGTTCAGGAAAAGTCCGAAAGAAAGCGGAATACCGCACATGTAAGCTATTGCTACTGAGGTAACTGTAAGCTTTATCGTAGAACCGCACATATGCACTGTAGAGCAAAGCGGCACCACGAAATCAGCAATATCCTTGCGAATCCCGTTCTTTATGGCACACTCCAGCGTAACCGGAATCACCGCCGAGCTGGAACAAATGGAAAAGCCCGTAAGATAAGCCGGAAGGATGTTCCACAAACACTTGAACGGATTTTTTCCGGAAAGAGCACCGGCAATCAGATATTGAAGCACCAGATAGCAGATGGACAGCGCCACGCCTGTACCGATGATTTTCACACCCGAGCCGAGCACCACGGAAAGTTTTCCGGCAGCGCTCATTTCGCACATCATCGTGAAAATATAGAACGGCAGAAGCGGGATGATCACCTTCTCAATGGTGAGTTTCACGATCTCCCCGAACTCATCGAAGCCCTTTTTCAATCCGGTCGCGCCGGTCACGATAATGCCGACACCCACCATGAAAGACAGCAGCAATGCTGTCAGGATGTCGCACACCGGAGGGATCTTCAGTTCAATGAAAGGAGCGAAAGTCTTCCCTTCGGCAGCGGACGTCGCAATCTCCCCGACTTCCAGATAATGAGGGAACAATGTCGTGGCGAAGCCGTATGAAAACAATCCGGCACCGACCGTAGAGATGTATGAAATAATCATCACGGCGATCAGCATTTTCCCGGCGCCGCGTCCCAGATTCGCCACTGACGGCGTCACCAGGCCCAGCACCAGAAGCGGCACGATAAATTTCAGGATTTGTGCGAAAAAGACATTGAAAGTCTTCAGGATGCGCACCAGCACATCAGGCGCGATAATGCCCAGAAGTGAGCCCAAAAGTATGGCAATCACCACCTTGGGGAAAAGTCCCAATTTAATTTTCTTCATCACTATTTCATTTTGCAGATTACGGAACTGACACCCTTGATGGTAATCACAAGTTCCTGTCCGGAAGATTTCATGGAAATATTCTCCGGATCACCCCAAACCACAGATTCCATACCGTCATATCCGGTAATGGTGCATTTGGCTTTTTCCGCGCGGGGATTTATTACCACAAGATATTTCTCCCCATTGGCAGAACGCTCATATACAGCAGGATACGGCTGATTGGGGTTACTTGCATATTTCCAGTCACCTGTATTGCCAAGAGCAGGTATCGACGCTCTGAGAGCCAGAAGACCCTTAGTCCAGGAATACATTGAACTGGCATCATTGATTTCATTATCGACGGTCGGACGGGTCGGGCTCGGGTCGATCGGGAGGTAGAGTTTTTCCGGCGCACAGGTGGAAAATCCTGCGGTCGGACCTGCGCCCCATTGCATCGGGGTACGCTCCGCGGACCTGTCGCGGCTACCCTCGACAGCCGGTACGCCATCCATCGACCTCATGCCGATTTCCTCGCCATAATACACAATCGGCACCCACGGCATTGTCAGGAAAAACGTCATCATGGTTTTAAGCTCCTCCGGGTCAGAACGTTGGTTACGGTTCATACGCCACGTGTCATGACTTGATGTAGGCATGCACGGGAAGCCCTGGCCGAGAGTCTTGCGATACATCTCCGTGAAAGGAATCACGAAAGAGGAAATCTTGCCCTTCCCTGCCTTGTCAAACCAGCAGTCACTAGGCGGATAAATCCCGGTTGAAGGATCGGCATTGCGGCGAGTGTTATAAACCAGGTCACGGTACATCGTCTTGCCGCAGCCATTGTGACGGATGATGTCAATATCGAAGCCGCACGAAATGGATTCGACCGGGCTGGACCATTCGGAAAGGAATATTCTGTCAGGATAATTCGCCGAAGTCCAGGCAAATATCTCATCCCAAAGCTTCCTTACCCCATGAAATTCCTCATCATCACCCTTCACCAGCGACCATGCCAGGTCACAGCGGAAACCGTCAACCCCCTTGTCGAACCAGAAGGCAATGATATTCTTAAGTTCTTGGCGTACAGCCTTCGGGCCCGGCGCGTCGTAGGACTGCTCCCAAGGACGCGACGGATCAGGAGAAAGATAGCCGTAGTTCAATGCAGGCTGAACATCGTAGTAGTTCTTCATGTAACGGACACCGCGGGAATAATTGCAGTCCACCCATTTCTTCTTTTCAGAGTCACGCGGTTTGCCGTCCTTGCTGTCCATCCATATATAATAGTCGCTGTAATGGCCGTTCCTGTCGCCATTTGCAGATTCCACGAACCACGGATGCTTGTCGGAAGTGTGGCCGGCAACCAGGTCCAGGCAGATGCGCAGTCCCTTCGCATGGGCATCCTTGACCAGATTTTCCAAATCAGTATTGGTCCCGAAACGCGGGTCGACCTTATAGTAGTCCGTGATGTCATAGCCGCCGTCCTCGAACATGCTGCAGAACACCGGACTAATCCATATTGTATTGAAACCCAACGTTTTCACATAGTCCAGCTTCGAACGGATGCCTTCCAGGTCGCCATAACCGTCGCCGTCGCTGTCCTTGAACGAAGACGGATAAATGTGATAGATGGCAGCATTGTCAAGCCACTTCGGATAGGTCTGCACCTTATCAGGGCAATCATCAAGTCCAAGGCCTTTCCAATCATTGCAGGTGCCGCCTTTCACGCCCCATCCGATGAGCTGCTCCACAAGTTTTTCATCGCCGACAGGGATGCCGTAGCACTCCACCGTCAAGCCCTTCGCATGACAATAATCCACGAATTCCTTGGTCAGGTCTGTCGATTTCGGCCTGATTACCAAGTTCTTGACCCTGAGACTGCAAGTGTCCACATCCTCTTTCGTATAACGTCCGCCAGCCTTCATGAACTGCAACGGTGCATCAGTAAGCTTCGAGGCGGTCAAGATGGAATTCCAGTTGAACGAAGTAAGCACATATTTCCCGTCGAAGCCGAAATCGTGAAGCATCTCGATTGTCTTGCGGATGCCTTCCTCATTCACCCTTTTCAGCTCGACATAAGGCGTCAATCCACCCTCGCGGCAAGCCTCCAGATATGTCGCGAACGTAGGGATTTTCAATGTCTTGGCATATTTCTCGTCCCAGCCGTAGCCACCGTCAATCCAGAATTTCTGCAATTCATTGAAAGTGTATTGCGACACCATGCCGGTGCCGTCAGTGGTGCGGTCCAGTTTTTTGTCGTGCATGCAGACGATAATCCCGTCCTTCGTCATCTGCACGTCGGTTTCCATGCCGCCGTAGACCGGAATTTCCGCAGCCTTGCTGAAGGACAAAGATGTATTTTCAGGGTATCTGGCAGCAATTCCCCTGTGAGCCTGCAGTACGAATTCGCGGGAAACCGGCTTTACAGGTTTCAATTCCGCAGCCCATCCTCCGCCAGGCGCCATCTTCACCTCAACCTTGCGGGAAGCCGGAACAGAGCACGTAACCTTCTTGTAATCAGTAGCTATACGGTGGGCATTGACCCCATCCTGATATATTGTCATGGTATAGTCCCCTGCCGGAAGGAAGCTGAGGTCGAGCTCCAATGCGCGGCTGTCCCAATTGGTCATTGCCCCGACATACCAGCGGTCGCCCTTCCTGCGGGCCATGGCGACATATTCGGCGACTTTGCCGTCGAGCGCGACGGTTTCATCCCACACGGTCGGTATTGCCGAGATGAAATCGGTGCACTCCTGCTCCGCACGGTAATTGTTCGGAGAATCGCACATCATGTTCAGCGGCGACTCGAAAATCACGTACTCGGCGAGCTGATGGCAACGTGTTCCCTGGCTCATCGGTTCCGTGCGGATAGGACGGTAATTCTTCTTGACGGCATTCCGCATGGCGCCCTGCGTGTAATCCATCGGGCCTGCCACCATCCTGATGAACGGAATGGTCACGTCATAGGTCACGTGGTCCACATCCGTGGCGCTCCATTTCATCTGCTCCAGACCGAAAACGCCCTCGAAATTCACCACGTTGGGATATGTGCGCTGAAGTCCCGTAGGCTTGTATGCTCCATGGAAGTTCATGAGCATGTGATACTTGGCACACATTGCGGCAGCATCACGATACCATTCCACCATTTTCTGATCATCACGGTTCATGAAGTCCACCTTGAAGCCCTTCACGCCCATTTCCGAGAAACGGCGGCAGACATTTTCCATGTCCTTGGTGAACGGATACCAGCCCGCCCAGAGGATAATGCCGACTCCACGTTTTCTGCCATATTCGACAAGTTCCTTCAAATCAATCTCCGGCACTACCTGCGTAAGATCATTGGCATACTTTACGGCCCAGCCCTCATCGAGAATCACATACTCGATCCGGTTCTCGGCGGCGAAGTCAATGTAGTACTTGTAAGTGTCGTTGTTCACGCCCGCCTCGAAGTCTACGCCCTTGATATTCCACGCGTTCCACCATTCCCACGCTACCTTTCCCGGGCGCACCCAGGACCAGTCCTCGTCAGCATCCGCCGGCGTCGCAAGTTTCCAGACAATGTCGGAGTCCGTCAATTCCTTGTCGGATGAGGCTACCGCAATGACTCTCCACGGAAACTCCGCACCGGGCTCGCACTCGGCAATGTAGTCCTTTCTGGAATTGACCATTTCCTGCACCATGTTGTGTCCTCCGATTTCCACATCGTCAGGCACACGGGCGAAATAGCCGCTCAAGGTCTCCCCTGTCCCCTTCTTGTAATTATACAGGAACATGCCGGGATAATCCATCAGGTCCGCTTCCGTAATCACAACGCTCTTGCCCTCGGGACATTGTACCAGAATCGGCGCAATGCTCCATCTGTCAATCCATTCCGAAAGTTTGGAATAGGTATAAGGGCATTGGAAATCATTGACAAGGATATCCTGGAGCGAGCCTTTCCATTTCTTGTTCACATACGGGATGTACGCGGTGCGGTCCTCCGGGAAGCGGAAATCTGCCTGTTCGTCAGACACGATGAACGGCTTTTCGGAACCGGAAATGAAACGGTACGCGCAACCCTCGTCGTAGGCGCGGAATACAGCCTTGAAGCCCTTGAATTCGAACGTAAGTTCATTGAACTTTTCCTCAACCTCGGATTTCTTGTAGACCGGTGATTTCACGGTCCGGTCCACACTGCGGGTGCGGGCGCGTTTCAATGTCTGACCGGGGGCTCCATAAACGGTACCGTCCTGCAAAGTCATTGACATTCTGGAGTTTTCAAGCAGCAGAACGCCATCGTGGAGGACGTCGTACGAGAGGCCTTCCCCGACATGGATCTTCATTTCGAGCCTGCCGTCCGGTGATGTGAGATTATATTGTTTCGGCGCCGCGCCAAGCGACAAGGTCATGAACGCGGCAAGCAGAAACGTAAGCAAGTTCTTCATATAAGTCTATGTCTATCAAAGTTTAAAGGTACAGGTCACAGGATAATGGTCGGAAATGAATGTCTTTCCATAATCATGGCCGTTCACGGTGATGAAGTCCATGGCTTCCGCCCCACGATAGAAAATATGGTCGATGTTTCCGATTTTCTTGTTGTAGGTCAGGTCGAATCCGTTGAAGCTGACACCTCCGTCATAGTATGACGCTTCATCGCGGGCCGACCACATGTATTCCGTAAGCGGTTCCAGGCTGTAGGCGCCGTTCCTGGTCGATCCGTCATAGAGCGAGCAGTTCAAATCGCCGACCACGAAGACGGACGCCTTCTGTTCTCCGACAAGCTTTTCTATCTGGGAGACAATCAGTTGCGATGCCTTACGCCTAGGTTCAATGTTGAAGATCTTGTTTCCCTCGGCATCCGTGACTTCCGGGTCATGGGTAAAATGCGTGTCGAAGAAATATATTATCTGTCCATTGGCCTTGACCTTCAGTTTAGTCCATACGCAGCCGCGGACCTGCCACCCGGAAGCGCCGAAAGGATAATGGACAGGCTTCCCGGGGTCTTCTTCATTGTAATAGAATACGCCGGCATCAAGTTTCTCGAAACGAGACTTCCTGAACATGATGAGGTTAGGCGGAAGATGGTCCTGTAGCACGGTCGGGTTCGAGCCGTCATATTCAGCCACGCGGAAAACCTCATACTCAGGCAGAAGCGCCATGTCAGCGGCAGTTTCGGCCTTGGCCTCCTGCATACCGACAATGTCCGGCTGAGTGTCGCTCAGCATTGCGATATAAGCATTGCGCCGGTTGCACCAGAGGGAGTCTCCGGTATCACCTTCACCATTCCTTACATTGGAAGACATGACTTTTATGATAGTCCTGCCGCCGTCTGGAAGTGTGGATATTTCGGTCTGCGGTTTTTCGGTTTCTGCTTTCGAGCACATCACTGCCAAAAAAGCCACAGCTATTATAAATGTCTTTCTCATAATCAGTTATATCTTATAGCGAAGTAGTCGATACCATTTCCGGATTGCGTTCCGTCAGTCACCGTTCCCTCTCCGAAATACAGGGTGTTGGAAACTCTGCTTGCCGGACGAAGACGCAGATAGACCTTGTCCTTGCCAAGCATTTCCAGAGGCAGGACGAAATCGTATTGCTTGAATGCAGGGAGTTGCCATTCGCGCTCCTGGCCGTTCAGCACGCCGTCCGGAACCACATAGTCCGCCACCTTTTTCCACACGGATTCATCATTCAGGTCGAAGGTATCGGACCACGAAACCGTCCAGTTATATGGAGCATTGCCCACATTGCTGGTTATGGCGCTGTACGATGTAAACTGCATCGAAAGGTGCTGTGCAGCAATGTCTTTCGTAGAGAATTCCACGATCCAGGATTCAGCCGGGACATCTTCGCCCTTCCACCAGATTTTCGACATCCATCCGTCATATAGTTTCACGGACACGCCGTTGTATGTGTTCTTCTTATTGGAGGCAACCTTTCCCTTGCCGTCGCTGTTCGTACCGGAATAGTCGAAGACATATCCGTCCGCAAACGAGTAGCCGAGAGGCTGGTCGATGGAACTGTCGAAACCGATATGGCTCTTGAACGGAGCGACTCCTGAATTGGTTCCTGTCCAGCCGATATAGTTGAATGTTGAAGGACAATTAGTTACAGCATCGCCTGATGTATGGAAGAATCGTGCGGAAGCCTGGCCGTCAGTGGCATTGAAATATGACATGCCGTTTTCCCCGGTCCGGAAGCCCGTAGCATAGCGGAACTCCGCAAGAATATTGGAGAAGGATTTTTCCTTGTCGAAGGCAATGTCGGAATAAGACTGGTGACGGATCTGGTAGCGGCCGATATTTCCGCTAAGTTCCTCATCGTCATTGTCCCCATATACGTAGTTAGGGAAAAGTTCATGCACGATCACGCCTGACAATGTTCCCGACCCGTACGGGAGCCTCACGCCGTCCCTGCGGTACGGACAAGTGGTGTTCGTATAAGTGTATATGCTGCTGCCTTCTGCGTCGCGCACGAGCCTCGGATATTTCGAAATCATACCCTTGCCCGAGGACAATGTATATGCGTCATTGAGCGGTGTCAATGCCCCTTTACGTACCGCAAACTCACAGTCTTTCAGCGTAATATAAGTATAGATATCAGCATCCGTGAGCTCGGAGATAAATTTTTCGCGCTCCGGCAAATTGCTTGAAAATCCGGTTTCACGACCGACGATGTTGGAGGATGTCAGGCCGGTGATTTCATAACGTTCAGGGTCCGTTTCCTTGGTCAATGAGGTGCCCTTCAGAAGAAGCGTCACCTTGTCCGCAAATGTGAAGACATTGTCCTCTTCGGTCGCAGTCTGCACGAGGAAGCCATAATTGCCGTCGAGACTTTCGAGGTAGAATTTCTTCTTGTAGGAAGTATTGTCCGAGGCGGTCAATGAAAGTTTCTCGTTCTCGCCGACATTGCCGGAGGCCCGGTTGCTGACCACATAGCCCTCAACGATAAGGTAATCATTGATTTCCACTGTCTGGCCGTCCTTGCCCATGGCGCGCACGTCCGCGAATGACATCGTCTTGCCGATGCCGTCGTTTCCGGTCTTCTGGATAACATACAATGTCTGGCCGTATTCCGTTCCGAAACCGTCTGTATAGTAGACCTTTACGGAGGCTGTGCGGAGGTTGTCCGATGACGGGTTAGCCTTGTAGTCCAGCTTTACCTTGTCGCCGTCGATGCTTACGGCGTCTATCCACCCTTCTTCTCCGGAATAGGATATATGATACTTGATGTCCTGATAATCAGAGATATTGGAGGTATATGCCACCTCGCCGTTGCCCGCGGTGCTGCCGTTCAAAACAAGCGAGCCGGACGCAAGTTTGATGGAAGGCTCCCGTTTTCCGAGCTGCTTCACATATACGGTGTCGGTACGTGAACTTGTCTGCACGAGGAGTTTCACCATACGCGCATAATCATCGTTCTGGTCACATTCGATACGGAAACTGCAATCGCCGTCGAACGCTATCTGCCTGCAGACTTGATATGTGTCCAGGTCACGGATCCGCATCCAGTCGGCCTCGATGACGTCGACGTATGATATGACACATTCCTGGTTCGAAAGTACACGAATTTCCTTCTTCAGGTCAGAGACTACCTTGCCGTCGGAATATTCGATTTTCGCCGGGAATTGAATCTCAGACTGGGATATTCCGAATTCCTTGAATTCGAATTTCTCCACCTTTTCCTCAGTGCAGGCCGTCATGGCCCACGCTGAAGAAACGGCTAGCAAAATATATGACAATCGTCTCATATCCATTATTTTACATATTTGACTGCAACGGCGCCGAAACGGAAGTACTGACCCTTGTTCTTCTTGTCCGGAACGAAGGTGACATGCGCCGTGTACTCTCCTGTACCGAAATCAATGGTGGTATCATCTGCGGCGGTAAGCCTGAGCGAAACCCTTTCCTGGCCTGCGATTTCCGCCGGGAGGTCAATGCAGTATTCGTCAAGAGCAGCCGGAAGGCACATCAGGGCAGAAGATTTATTAGGAAGCGGACGGATGAACACTTTTTCGACAAGTTTGTATTCGCCGCCATTGACAGAATACATCAATTTCCAGTTCACAGGTGCCTGCCCGGTAATGTCCTCTGTCATTTTTCCGAGAGCGGAAGAGAACACTAAATAGAGTTTCTTGCCGGCGCATTCCTTGGTGGAGAATTCCCACGCCACATAATTGCCGGCAGCACCGTCCTTCCACCATGTTCCGTCATAACGCATTCCGCGCAATCTGTCTTCAGCCGAATCAGGTTTCCCTTCGTAATTCAGGAAAGAGTCTGTCTGATTGATTGTTACGGCGTCACTGCTCATAGTGCCGGTACCGGAAGATGAAGGGAAAGTATTGCCATCCTTATGGTTGCCAGGACCATCCGGGAAGAACCATTCCACAAGTGTGCCGCTGAATCCGGTATCACCTAATGCAATGTCCGACAGCTCCATCGGACGAATCTGATATTTCCCGAGAAGCTTGGCATCGTGGAATTCCGTAGTCGTGCTCACAATGACGCCGGAGATATCACCGGAACCCTTAGGAACGCCATTGGCAGTAAGCCACCACTTGGTGTCGCTGTTCACGAGCATATTGATCTTGGCTCCGGACTTGTCATTCAATATCCTGTAGTCGAGATTCTGGTACTTGGTGTCAATCCAGGTCGTTCTGATGTTGTTGTAACTTCCATAGCTGAATGCGATTTCAACATCTTTGAGAGTCACCCAAGTATATATATCGTCATCTGTAAGTTCGCCGACAGTTTTCTTACGCGCAGCGACCGCTACATTTTCCTCGACCGCTACAGCATTGGCATTCAGCCCTTTGAGAGAGTAGCGCACTGGAGCATCCTCGCGGACAAGCGTAAGGCCATTGAGAGAAATCTTCACTTTGTCGCCTTTCTTGAGAGTATTGTCCGCAGCGGCAGCAAACTTCAGACGGAAGCCGTATTTGCCGTCCGCCGACTGCACGTAATTGGTCTTCGCGGATTCATCAGCATCGTAGGCATGAGCGGTCATCGGATTGGTCTCCATGTTTTCCATTCCGGCATCTGCCACAGCCACAGCCTCGAACCAGTCGCCGTCAAATGTATATTCACCGGCAGAGGCAAGCAAGCCGCGGAGTTCCTCGAAGGTGTACTGCTTGGACGGCTGCATCTGCGTGATGCTCAATGTCGCAACAACATTTTTCTCGGCAAGTTCCGCCTTGATGACTGCCTTGCGCTCTGCCTTTACGGTATTCTCCGCCACCTTGAAGGTGAGGTTTTCTTCCGTAGCGACAAGGTCCGTAATCCAGTCAGACTGAGCGCCTTCGTATTCCACAGAGAGCTTGAGAGCCGGCATGAACGTACCCAGGACGCAGTCCCAAGGAACATATTTCACAGCCTCGTAAGCCTCCACCGTCATCGACGTCTCGTCCAGGACAAGATGTCCGGCCTGAGCCGTCTGCGAAATAGTGGCTACCGCCCGATAAACGTTCTTGTCAATGTCGGTGTATTCCAATGACAATGCCGCTGTCCTGTCCTGTCCGGTAGTGTTTTCGGCAACATTGAAATTCAATTTTCCGTCCTCTATCTTGAGGTCCGTAATCCAGTCTTCGGATGCGACAGCCTTGATTTCATCTTCAGGGACATTGGCATTGAATTCGAGCGCATCGGAAACCGCCCATGCGATGTAGGTCTTTTCGGTAACGGCGAAACTGAGTTTCGGATTTCCGAGCGCGCCTTCCTGGTTTATGGTAAACGGTATCACCTTGTCGACGCCCGATGCGGAAATGAGGAGCTTCGCGCGACGCATAAGTCCCGCATTTTCAGTGAATTTGACAATGAATTCGCCATTGCCCTCGCCTTCGGTCCTGTCCAATGTCAACCAGTCGGCAGCTTCTTCGAAAGCGACTTTCCAGCGGCTCTTGGAATAGACCAGGACGTGTTCCGATCCGGCTTTCGCCGTGATGTTCATCGTAGTATCATTGACAGCCAATGACATAAGGGTAGGAGATTCCTTTTCCTCCTGACATCCGGCCATCAGCATGGCGGCAGCTGCAGCGGCCACGCCCAACATTTTCTTGAATATAGATATAGTTTTCATGATCATTTGTTTTCAATTATAGTCCATAATTTTCGTACTCCTTGTTGTCCAGGGCGTAGCCGGAATAAGCGACCTGCGTGGCAGGTATCGGATAGTATCTGTGACAAGGAAGGATATTGGTCTTGAGGGCCACGGATCTGGTTTCGGATTCGGTGCGCTCATACCATGTCCCCCATCTCACGAGGTCGAACTTGCGCTGGAATTCGCCGAAGAGTTCCCTGCCCCTTTCTGCCTGGATTTCCTCCATAATCTTCTTCCAGGAACGCTTGGTAAAAAGTCTCACGCCTGCACGTTCCTTGGTCATATTCAGATACTTGAGTGCTTCGTCCATATCATCCTGGAGCATGCAATGCGCTTCCGCAATCATCAGGATTGCATCGGCATAACGGAAGACTTTGTAGTTGTTGTAGTCATTGTTCGCCTGCATGTTCGGACACCAGAACTTCGGACCGAAGAACGCCGTGGTCGTGGTGTTCTTCATGGAATTGAATGTCTGGCCGTTCCATTCCCTCACGATGGACATCGGACGTCTCTTGTCATTGTTCTCTTCCGCCAGAAGGTTGTTCACGAGGTAGTTGTTCGCCTGGGCCGGCGCATATCCGGTGGTATTGTCACCGAGCTCTTCGATTACCACGCCGTCGTATTTGTTGCCGCTTCTCTTATATGGCATGCAGAGGCAGGCGACATTGGACGTATACTCCAGTCCCCCAGCGGAATACGCATGCTGCACTTCGAGAATCGACTCCGGGGTGTTCTTCATTCTGAACGGAATGTCGGTAAGCGGATATTGCTGGAGATCGCCATAGATTTCTTCCAGTTTCTTGCAGGCGTCCAGTGAAACCTGCCATTCTCCGTTCCATTGCGCCAGCTTGGAAATCAGCATGTAGCCGACTGCCGCGCCTGCCCTGTTGTCGGTGATTTCGGAGGAACGGACCTGCGACATTGACGGCAGACATTCCTGCAAATCCTTGATGAGCCAATCTCTGGTCTCGACAGCTGACATTCTCGGCAGCTTCGCCACTTTCTCAAGCATTGCCTCGTCTGAAACATCGTCGGTGTAGAACGGGATGTCGCCGAAGAACGAGGTCATGAGCCAATAGTAGAACGCGCGCATTATCTTGCCTTCAGCTACCAGCGGTGCCTTTTCAGTGTCGCTGAGGCTGGAATTTTCGATTCCGGTTATGGCACCATTGCAATAGCGCACGCCCAGATAGCCCTGCTTCCAGACATCGGCACCGAAACGCGGATTGGCCGGCGAAATGTCCAGCTGCGCGTCCTGTGTGGCGGAACGTGAATATGCCAGGTCCGTGACGCATTCAGTGGCAAGCATCATCTTGTAGGAATACATGCTCTTCATCGGAATATAACATGTATTCAATGCCGCCCTGCACTGCTGCGCATTCTTGTAGAAATTGGCGGAAGTGGCGAATGAGGACGAATCTTCCTCCAGACTGCATGCGGAGAGCGTGCAGAGGGCCACTGACATGATAAATATATGTTTAAGTTTCATTTCCGTGAGTATTAATATCTTAACTGTATGCTGAAGACAACGGTGCGGGCCTTCGGATATGCGCCCATGTCAAGTCTTCTCAATGTGGAAGAGTCTCCCGAGGATGATACGTCCGGGTCGAATCCGTTGTATTTCTTCCAGAGAAGGAGGTTCTCGCCGCTGAGGTTCAATGTGAGGTCACGCAGCCAGTTGATTTTCTTCGAGAGGTCGAAGGTGTAACCGAGCGATACGTTTTTCAGCCTGACATAAGAGGCGTCGTAGACCATCCTGTCGCTAGGAACGTCCTTGGACATTGAACCGCCAGCCCTTGGATAGTCGGATTCCGGGTTGCGGATCGGATGCCAGGAGTTCACCATATAGCGGTACTGGTTCGTGGTATTTCCGCCGGCCATGTAGAGTTCCGAGTAGTTGTAGATTTTTCCGCCGAATGAATAGGCGACATAAACACCGAGCTTGAAGTTCCCGATGGTGAATGAGTTCTGGAGTCCTCCGTAGATATATGGATCGGCATTCCCGAGATAGACAAGGTCTTTCTGGTCGAGTGTGCCGTCATTGTTCATATCATAGTAACGAGGAGTTCCGAGGTTCATGGCGTATTTGTCGGAGGTGATGACGGATGCCGAGGTGTAGGCGTGGGTAACCTCGTTGCGCTCGAATTCCTGGACATTGTGCCAGACGCCGGCATAGCGGAAGCCCCAGAGCGCATTCAGAGGATAGCCCTTCACGAAACCATGCATCATGAACGGGTTGTTTCCGCCTGAATCAGCCACGGAAACATACTCCGACGTACCGATATTGTCCACATTCTGCTTGTTGTGGGACAATGTGAAATTGGTGGTCCAGGTGAAGTTCCTTTTCACGATGTTGCGGCTTTCAAGTGAGAATTCGAGTCCGTAGTTGGATGTGTTTCCCAGGTTCACGAAATGGGAGTCGTAACCGGTCTGGGATGCCACCTGCACTTCCATGAGGAGGTCACGGGTCTTCGCCATATACGCCTCGGCGGTGATGTTCAGCCTGCTGTTCAGGAAGGACATGTCGAGCGCGACATTGTACAGGTCAGTCTTTTCCCATGTCAGGTCAGGGCTAGGCAGCTGGCCTCTGTAATATGCAGCCTCCTGGCTTCCGCCGAAGATATATCCCTTGGAATTGGTCGAAAGACGTTCGAGACTCCTGTAGGCAGCCACAGCATCATTGCCGGTACGGCCTGCACTTGCACGGAGCGAAAGTTCGTCCAGCCAATCCACTGATTTCAGGAAGTTTTCCTTCTTGATGTTCCATTTCAATGCTGCTGAAGGGAAGAATCCCCATTTGTTGTTGGCAGCGAAGTTGGAAGCACCGTCGGCACGTCCTGTGACCGTAATGTAGTATTTCGACTTGTAATTGTAGTTCGCACGCGCGAGGAAGGACATCTTGGTGGTCGAGACGTATGAAGAACTCGGCACGAGAGTGTTCTTGTCCGTGACGCCTGCCATATTGTTCCATTTCACATCGTCCACCATGTAGCCTGAGCCGCTGAGTCCCAATATGTTGGACCTGTAGGAGTAAGCCGTGAAACCGCCCAGCACATCGAATTTGTGCTTCTTCTTGCTGATGTTCCAGGTCAATGTGTTTTCACTGGAGAGCGTCACATCGTCCCTTTCAGTTCTCGCAGCGTCGCCGCCTTCTCCCGGATTCTTGGCCGGAAGAGTGCTCGGGTTATAAGTGAACGCATGCGACTGATAGCTGTAATAGGAATTCGTTGAACGCAGCTTCAGGTTTTTCACAGGCTCGATTTCCACGTAAACGGAATGGTTCGTGGCAATCTTGTTTTCATAGTTCGTCTTGAGTGCTACCAGCGCTGTCGGAGGGTCATATGTGGTGGTCACATTGTCCTCATCGTCAGTGATGTAGTAGTCATTCTTTTTAAGCAGCGGGCTGAGGTATATGGTGGAGCGGGTGCTGGTACCGCCGATAGCTGCAAGGTTCTTGTCCTGATGGCGGTATGTGTACGAGCCCTTGTATCCGGCGCGCAGCCATTTGAAGAGCTGCTTGTCCAGATTCAGACGGCCTGAATAACGTGTCTGGCCGCTGTTCTTGATGATGCCCTCGGTGTCATTGTAACCGAATGACATATAGTATGAACTCTTCTTGTTTCCGCCTGAAACGGAAAGGTTATAGTTCTGATACACAGCGGTTCTGGTAACAGAGCCGAGCCAATCCGTGCCGTCGCCGTATGAAAGCGGATCCTTGTAAGGGTATTTCGAAAGCGGTGCTCCCTCGACCGCATCGGTGTTGCCGGTGGTGAAATATGCAATGTCATTTCGGTACTGCGCATATTCATAGCCTTTCATCACGTCGAGTTTCTTAGGCAGCTGGCTGACGCCGGCTTCCGCCTTGAAGACAATCCTCGGCTTGTCGCTGTCGCCGCGTTTGGTCGTGACAATGATGACGCCGTTGGAACCGCGCGAACCGTAAATCGCTGTGGATGAGGCATCTTTCAGGACCGAAATCGACTCAATGTCAGCCGAGTTCAGGTCGCCAAGGTCAGATACCGCATCCATGACGCCGTCTACGACAATGAGCGGTTCATTCGATGCAATGATGGAGCGGGTTCCACGGATACGGATGGATGTGGAGGCTCCCGGTTCACCGGAAGTGGTCATGATGTCCGCTCCGGCAATACGGCCCTGCAGCGCCTGGTCCACGGAAAGGACAGGTGCATCCTTGATGTCGCCCATCTTCACATTGGTTACCGATCCTGTAAGGTCCTGTTTACGGACCGAGCCATAGGCAATGGTAACTGATTCATTCAGAGTCAGATTCTTGTCAGGCATCAATGCGACGGAGATGTTCCGCCGGTCTTTCGGCACAGTTACTTTTTTGGTTTCATAACCAAGAAACTGGATTTCAAGCACACTGCCGGCTTGAGCGTTTATGGAGAACTTGCCGTCAGCATCCGTGCTGGTCCCATCAGTCGTTCCGGTTACGAGAACAAATGCTCCCGGAAGCGGTTCGCCGTTGTTGTCCACGACGGTTCCCGTGATGGTTACTCTGCCGCCTTGTCCCTGGGCTCCCGCATAGGCTGCCCCGATCAAAGTGCAGATGATCGTTAACAGAAATATACGAATCCTCATACGTGTGTTATTAAATAATTCGGTAACACAAATTTGAGGATTCTCGGGCTAACTGAAAATAGGTGGTTTGTCGAATATAGACGGATATGGACTGAATATAGATGCTTTAAAATTGCAATCCTTTATTCATCAATATATTACACTTGTAATATATTGGCTTTTGTATCGTTTAATATATAGATTAAACGAAGATTTTTATGTCAAATCCGGGCAATTTCAGACTAGAAATCGTCTTTAGGACATAGCGCCAGACGCTTCAATTTGGTGCGGTAAGTGTAGACGGTATTCGGGGAGCATTTCAGGAATTTGGCAATTTTTCCGCTCTCAGTTATGCCGATTCGGATGGCTGCCAGGACGCGGAGTTCCGTGGTCAACACTCCTGGTTCGACATTGAAACGGCCCTCTTCCTGCAGGAGGGCATTGACCTTGGTGACGAAATCCGGATAGAGTCCGAGGAATGTTTCATCGAAGATGCGGTAGAATGCGTCGTATTCGCGGTACATCACGGACGGCGACTTGAGGTTCCGCATGACGGCTTCCAGGCCCTCATTTTTGGCAATGGACCGGATTTCCGTCCTCGTTTCGGCGATGCGGTCAATGTAGCCTACGGAGAGTTCCATGTAGCGGAACACGTAGCTGTTCTTGATTTTGTTGGCATCCAGCAGTTCCTTGTTCGTCAGTTTCAGCTGCTTACGGAGACGGACTTCGCGGCGCAGAAGCATCAGGATGGCGATGAGCAGGAACATGATCACGCCGGTCACTGCAGCAAGCCAGCGTACCCTGTTTCTGGCAGCATTGCCCGCAGCATCTGCGATGATCAACTTGGCTTTTCCTGAGTTGTAGAACCGGTTGCTGTAGCCGCCTGCCATCACATCCATCAGATTCTTGTTGATGTATTGCTCGGCTTTCGCGTATTCCCCATGTTCATATAGAATCACAGCTATCTCATACAGAGACATATACGCGCGTTCCGCATTCTGAAAATCATGGACGGCGCTACGGACGAGCCACGTGAAGCGGCTGTCTTTGTCGCCCGCCAATTCATAAAGCTTGGAGATATTGTACGCTACCGAAGCCTTGTTGTGTTCGTCTTTCTGCCGCGGATAAAGGTCCAGCAGTATTTCCAATGCCTTCTTCACATTGCCGTTATCCCTGTAGAACATGGACATCAGCCGCTTGGAGTAGAAGGAAGTGGAGTCGAACTGCATATATGCCAGGCGTTCCTGCCTCACGATTTCCTGATACCGGTTACGTTCCTCCTCGCCGGAAGCATCATCCGCAAGTGAGGAGTTCACCAATATCCGGCAGCGGAGATAGTCCAGCCGGACTCTCCGGTTCGGCAATTCATCCGGCGAAATGGAGTTCAGCACTTCGTCTGCCATGTCCGCTTGATTAAGTGTGAGCAGGACCCTGATCTTCGCGCACAAGGACAATGTCTTCTGTTCCTGCGTCACCGCATGCAACTCCATCTCCCTCTGATACTTGGCCATGGAATCCAGACTGTAATGGTGGTATTCCTTGAAGAGTTTGTCAGCCAGCACCCATTTCATCGAATCGGACGATGCGGCCTTCATTTCGGTCAACAGACCGCGTATTTTTTCTTCCGCGGCTTCATGATACTTGGCATGGTTCCGTATGGCATCATCCAGCACTTTCAGCTGTTTCCGGTAATTTCCGGACGCCGCCGAAGGCAATGCCGCAGCCACCATCAGGACCACGGAAAGCAGATACGCGACATGTCTATTCGGAATCATCTGTGCGTTTCCTGAGTTTTTCGTAATATTCATGCCGCTTGGGATTCTCGGGGAACCATCCCTTGAGCACCCGTTTCTCTTGAGCAATCACTTCCCCGATTCCCCAGAAAAATGAAAAGGCCCCGGCACCGACAATCGTTGACAATGTATTGTCGCGGATCATCAGCGAAACCGCAGCCAGGACAATGCCTCCGGCCAGAAAGCCCCACCAGGATTTCTTTCCGATGTAGTATTCAGCCTTTATCACGAGCGGGTGACAGATTCCGATTATGAGGAACGTCGCGGCGCCCACTATTATTCCATTGATATTCATCATCTTGCAGAGATTTTATTCCATCGTGTTCATGTCGATGAGATTGTTTAGGAGCGCATAGACCGTGAGACCTGCCACAGTCTTTATTCCCGTCTTTCTGGTAATGTTCTTCCTATGGGTTATCACAGTATATATGGAGATGTTGAAATGGTCGGCTATCTCCTTGTTAAGCAAACCTTTCGCCACGCAGACCAGGATTTCTTTCTCCCTGGCGGACAGTTCCTCACCGTCGCCACGCTGGTCGGAAGGATTCGCACGCATTGTCGCAGACAGTTTCTGCTCGATTTCGTCCGACTTGTCGGTAAGGTAGATTGCTCCGTCATAGGCGGAGATGAGGCTCGCGTCCATGGCGTTCGTGATGAGCGCGATTACGGGGACATTGATCCCGTTTTTTATAAGGTCTTTTCCGCAGGTGCGCGTCCGGATGTCGAAGATTGCGGGGTCCACGACCAACAGGTCCGCATCATAGTCATCAAGGGTGATTTCCATGTCTTCGCCGAGGTCCTGCAAAATACCGGTGACCGTATATTCGGCGAGGTTATCGACAATATATCTAACTCCCTCAGCCACAATCACCGAGGGTTCTATTATCAATATTCGTTTTATAGTTTCTCTCATATCGTTCAGCGCGTCCAAGCGTTCTGATGCCCAAGTTCCTTTTCGCGCGCAGCCGCCATTGGAACCAATATTTCGTCTTCTATATATGTGTGCTTGCCAAGGTCGTCCTCCAGAGAATAAAGGCAATTCAACACCTTCTGTATCAAGTTGTTGTCACAGTCCTGCGGGAGATATTTCATGACAATGTTTTTCAGGTCGTTCAGTTTTTCGTCGACGTCAGAATGGTTTTCCTCGTATTGTTCAATGCCATAGCCATCGGTGGTTTTACCTTCGTCAATCGCCCTGATGTACGGGAATACCGTTTTCTCTTCGTATTCGAAGTGTTTCAGGATTTCGTCACGATAGCCGCCATAGAAGCGCATGAGAATCTTGTAGTGTTTCTCGTCGCAGGTGTTCATCATCGCATGAATAGCCTTGTCCAATGCTTCCAGGGCTATGTCAATGTAGAAGTCGTGTGAGTTGTGCAGATAGGTAAGGATGTCCCGCATACTGCTGCGTGAGAGTTCTTCAGCAGATGGGACATATCCGTCATACGCATATATCTTGCTGATAAGCAACAATGTATGTGGATTGACGCCGGCTTCTTCACATACTTCCCCGACGGTTTTCTCGCCGAATCCGAAGTTCAGTCCCAGCCTGCGGATCACGCCCAGAAGCCTATGGTCAGCGTCCGGCACTTCAGCCATCTTCATCCCGATAGAGAAAATTTTCCCTCTATGTCTGTCGTTAAGTGTCATATTTCTTGTCAATGTTTTCGTTTAACAGCTTTCCGTCTTGGTAGTCTTGACGCCTGCTTACATGCCGCGTCATCTGGCAAATATAGTAAAAAACCGAATACTAAAAGCGGCGTCCTTCCCAGGAGACCGCTTTCAACAACAATCAAAAGGATTCACACAAGAATCTATTTACAAAGTTCAAACAGATTCATACATAAACACTATATGGCTTATAATCTCAATCCAATGTTGCAAAGTTACTGCCAGGCAAAATTTTCCACAATCGCTAAATATGGTTAAATTTGCGTCATGCAGAAGAGAGTGAAACACAAATTGGAAGTAACGCCGCCGGGCAGCAGGATATTGCTCCATGCCTGCTGCGCACCATGTTCGTCAGCCATAGTGGAATGCCTTGTAAATCACGGCATTAGACCGACGATTTTCTATAGCAATTCGAATATTTTTCCAGAAAACGAATACGACAAACGCCTGAACGAATGCATCCGCTACGCCGAAGAAACCGGCCTGGACATCATCAATGATAGCTATGACCATGGACATTGGCATCACGCCATACATGGTCTTGAGCATGAGCCTGAACGTGGCTCCCGCTGCATGATGTGTTTCCGTTTCCGCCTGGAGCGTGCCGCAAGATATGCCCAGGAGCATGGTTTCGACGTCCTCACGACGACACTTGCCTCCTCACGCTGGAAAAACCTCGACCAGGTGAACGCCGCCGGCTTCTACGCATGCAGCCTCTTCCCCGACGTGACATGGTGGGACATGAACTGGCGCAAAGGCGGTCTCCAGGAGCGCCGAAACGAAATCATCCGCGAGCACGGCTTCTACAACCAGCTCTACTGCGGATGTGAATTCAGCATCCCAAACGCCAGTCGGGACGCGGCCACAGACGAATCCGTAACTCCCTGATAATCAGATAGCAATTTAACAAGGGCGTGGAAACGCAGCCATTTTTTGACCACATTTCCACGCCCCGTTTTGATAACCAATTGCAAATCAACCCCTTGCAAACCCGCAGCGTGGCCGCGTCCCGCCACCGCGGTAAGCGTCTCCAGGGTTGAAAGCATTCCCATGGTTACCCATCGCATCAGAAAGAGTGCCGAGATCGTGTGGCATGCATGGATGGAGGCACATGTGACGGAAAAACCATCGGGAAAGACCATGTGGAGGGAGAAGCCCCGGCGGAGGTGGAGTCTCTGGAGGCATGGTCGCCCATGACCTTGTGAATGGGTGGCAGGCGACAGCCTGACGGGATGAGCGAAGCGAACCTCCAGAGGCTCCACCTCCGCCGGGGCGTGTCAACAAATTACTTGCATTTTTTGAATGTTACTAAATTGCTTTAAGAGAAAAAGCTTCGGAAAAAGGAATTGTGGAATGCTTGCTGACGCAATCTTTCCAAGCGCTTTCTTCGTGACTCAAAATGGAGATTTCATGGGAAGACATATCCTTGAATTTATCGCAAACCTTTTCAATTATTGAAATCTCCTGCTCACTTAAGAGCGACAAGTCTGGTTTTTCACTTCCGTGTAGAATAATGCCTTCAAACTCTCGTATGGATTTCGGCACTTGGCGGACAGCATCGAATTCACTGAAAACCCTGTCCCATCTTTCCGGTACGGGGCCAAATTCTATGGCTTTATATGAAAGTCCGGTCAAAGCCATACCGCGTTCACGGTATGCTGCAAAGTCAATGTAAAACAGCATTTTGTTCATCTTCGTACACCACAAATCTCCGCATTTATACAATATGAACAACAGGATATTTTTGAGCCTAGACAAGGATTCAGGCGCATAGCCGTTCACGGCACCTCTTTTATGCAGAAACACACGCGATTCTTCAAAACTATCCAACAAAGACCTTTCGCCTTCATCAAACGCAGCTTTGACCTTTTTGCTGATTTTTTCAACTTCTTGTTTTGATAAGAAATTCTTGGAGTTCTCCACGAGATCAAGCATGACTTCAGGTTTCATTATACTTCTGATCATTCGCCCGTTTGAGACACTCGGTACCTCCCCTTGCTCATAAAGCCGCCATTGATTAGAGCCAAAACCAAGAATGGAAGACATTGACGCACAAGACAATCCATACTTTTCTCGAAGCCCGATTATTTCGTCCGGATAGGGTATCCCAAATTTTTCTCGGTAGCTGTTATACACTTGTGCGAGACTTGCGCCGTCCTGATCGGTTGTAGTGAATTCCTCTCCGGTGTCATCACAAATCCAATATTGAGCGACATATTCAAATTTTTCTTTTCGATATGTCACTTCGCGAGTTTCATGCATTAATGTGCAAGTGCCTCCGGTAAATGGACTTTTCATACGCCTTGTTTATTCTTGAAAGGATAATTCATCGGGTACTCCGCAACGTGAAATGATATGCATATAGTATGCAAACCGTTGAGCCCCATTGTTATCTTAATATAAACTTCCTTATCATGTACATCTTTGCCGAAGACCCACATATCCATACCATTATGAAGCGTGTCAGCAATGGGGCCTTCGCTATAGTCTTCAATCTCTATCGTCTTGACAACTTGCAGACGCTCCAATTCCGTAATGTTCAAATCCAAAAGCGTCTGGATGTTTTTACCCCTGTCATTTCGGAAAATAATTCCGAATATCTCCATTTTAACTCTGAATTGTTTCAGAAATATCTCTACATCCTCCTGCGTCGCCATAACTATATTGATTTACGGCAAAGTTACAAAATATATTGATATCACAAAGTAATATAACTATAAAGTTGTATATCAAAAAAACAAACCAGTCGGGACGCGGCCACGGGTAAATCCGCAACTCACTGATAATCAGATAGCAATTTAATAAGGGCGTGGAAACGCAGCCATTTTTTGGCCACATTTCCACGCCCCGTTTTGATAACCCCTTACAAATCAACCCCTTGCAAACACGCAGCGTGGCCGCGTCCCGCCACCCGCGGTAAGCGTCTCCAGGGTTGAAAGCATTCCCATGGTTATCCATCGCATCAGAAAGAATGCCGAAATCGTGTGGCATGCATGGAGGGAGGCACATGTCACGGAAAAAACACCGGGAAAGACCCTGTGGAGGGAGAAGCCCCGGCGGAGGTGGAGCCTCTGGAGG
>ULTG01046834.1_pt1 | contig 26735 bp, 19 predicted proteins | sample 1957461 | NCBI WGS metagenome assembly ULTG01 (sample SAMEA4835730, study PRJEB28245) | human gut metagenome | biome: gut microbiome; material: fecal sample | place: Denmark | collected 2008
AAGACCTCCATCGACATCATCAAGCGATACTACAAGGACAAAGGCTTCCTCGACGTCAGGGTGGAGCCTCGTGTCCAGAAAGATACCATCATCGGCAATGCCATCCGCGTGAATTATGACGTGGACCGCGGCCCGAGAATCAAGATCAAGACCATCAATTTCATCGGCAATGACCATGTGAGCGACTATAAGCTCGCCAAGTCGATGAAGAAGACCAAGTCTGCAAAGTTCTATAACTTCTTCAGCAGCAAGAAGTTCAATGACAAGGAGTACAAGAATGACAAGAAATCCCTCATCAGCGCCTTCAACGAGGCGGGCTACAGGGATGCTCGACTTCTCCGTGATTCCATCTACACCGTGAAACCGGGCAGGCTCGGAATTGATTTCGTGTTCGACGAGGGGGACAAGTACTATTTCAGGAACATTACCTGGACCGGAAACTCCGTCTATACTTCAGAGGCATTGAACTCCATTCTCCAGATTCAGAAAGGTGACGTCTATGACGTGGTTACGATGGAGAAACGTCTTCAGGGCGGCGGAAAGCAGGGAGATATCGACGTTTCCAAGCTTTACCGCGACAACGGATACCTCTTCTTCAATGTCCAGCCTGTCGAGCTGAACGTGGTCGGTGATTCCGTGGACGTGGAAATGAGAATTGCTGAGGGCAAGCAGGCGACATTGAACAATATCATCATAAATGGCAATGACCTTACGAATGAGCGCGTCGTGCGTCGTCAGGTGTTCACGAGACCTGGTTATCTGTTCAGCCAGAGCGACTTCGAGAGGTCCATACGAGAAATCGCATCTCTCGGTCAGTTCGACCCTGAGGCGATAACCGATCCGGCGAAGGGCTGGTCCATTCTTCCGGACCAGCTGAACAGCACCGTCGATATTGTCTACAATGTTACCGAGAAGCCTTCCAGCCAGCTGGAACTCTCCGGAGGATGGGGAGGACGTACATTCGTCGCCACCGTGGGTGTAAGCTTCAACAACTTCTCTACCAGACGTATGTTCGACAAGAGCGCATGGCGGCCTGTTCCGCTTGGAGATGCACAGAACCTTTCGTTCAGATTCCAGACCAGCGGTACATATTATTCATCGCTTTCCGCAAGCTTCGTGGAGCCATGGCTGTTCGGCAAGAAGCCTACATCATTGAGCCTTTCAGCTTACTATAGCCGTCAGACGAACTCCTACCTCATGTGGAACATCCTGAACAATGACAAGCAGTTCGAGGTGTACGGATTTTCTGCGGGACTCGGAAACCGTCTGAAATGGCCTGACAACTATTTCGTATTGTATAACCAGCTCAGCTGGCAGACATACAAGTTGAGGGATTGGTACTCGAACTACTTCATATTCGATGACGGTATCTCCCACAACCTTAGCTATACATTGGGATTGTCCAGAACTTCCACCGACCAGCAGATATATCCGCGCCAGGGTTCGGACCTCTCATTCTCGGTGCAGATCACGCCTCCGTATTCATTGTTCAGACGCAAGGACAAAGGGGTGCTTGACGCCGCCGGAAATCCTGTGAAGGTCGGCAACTGGAGAGACATCAACTATGACAGATGGTCGTCACAGGACAGATACAAGTGGATTGAGTATCATAAATGGACATTCAAGGGATCATTGTACACGAAACTCGTGGGCGACCTCGTGCTCATGACCAGGGCGCAGTTCGGTTACCTCGGATATTATAACAGGAAGTGGGGGTATTCTCCATTCGAGGGCTTCCTCGTCGGAGGTGACGGTATGTCGGGCTACAACTCATACGGTTCCGAAGTCATTGCCCTCCGTGGTTATGAGAACTACTCATTGACACCATACCAGGCGACCTCGTACAGCTCGAACGGTTATTCGTATGCCGGCAATGTTTATGATAAATTTACTGTCGAACTCCGTTACCCTATTGTAATGCAGCCGCAGTCTACTATCTTTGCATTGTTGTTCCTCGAGGGCGGTAACTGCTGGTCGGACATCAGGGATTTCAATCCGTTCGAAATCAAGCGTTCTGCCGGTGTCGGCGTGAGGGTTTACCTCCCTGTGATCGGCCTCCTCGGAATCGACTGGGGTTATGGATTTGATGACAAGACCAATGGAAAGGGACAGTTCCACTTCCTTATCGGTCAGCAGTTCTAGGATATTGATATTGAAAACATAAAAATTGATTGATATGAAAAAGATTATTTTGATCGCAGCTGCAGCGCTTGTTTCATTGTCGGCTTCAGCTCAGAAATTCGCTCATGTTAATTTCAATGAGCTCGTAATGCTTATGCCTGCGGCAGATTCTGCTAGAGCACAGATCGCGGCTTCTCAGCAGGAAGCTCAGGATACATACAAGAGCATGACTGACGAGTTCCAGGTTAAGTATCAGCAGTATCAGCAGAAGAGCTCCACTTGGACACCTGCCATCCGCGAAAGCAAGGAGAAGGAACTCCAGGATATCCAGACCAGAATCCAGGATTTCGACCAGTCCATACAGCAGGAACTCCAGCAGCAACAGCAGCAGCTCATGGCTCCTATCCAGCAGAGGGCTGTCGCAGCAGTTGAGAAGCTCGCAAAGGAAGGCGGTTACATCTATGTTTTCGAAAAGGCTTCAATGCTGTATGTTGATGAGACTCAGAGCGTAGACCTGACACCGGCTGCAAGAAAGGCTCTCAACATTCCTGACGGAAGAACTCTGGAAACTCTCCAGCAGGAACTTCAGGCTCAGTCACAGAAGCAGTAATAAACCATTGATTTATAGGGCGGTATCTTCAAGATATCGCCTTTTTTATTTTTCTCTGTAAATTTCTTACGAATTATTATGATTTGAACGTTTTTATTATTAGATTTGCAGAGAACTAAGTGGGATTCTTTAATATTTATAAGGAATATACACGGTGACTGGCCGCAGGGCCAGATTTTATGGTAATTGACTATAAAACGTTAAAGTAAAACCAATTAACTAATAACACAATGAGAACCGAAGAAATCATGGCCAAACTCCAGGCCAAGTATCCTACGGAGAAGGAATATCTCCAGGCTGTACGTGAAGTACTTGAGTGCATCGAGGATGTATACAACAAGCATCCTGAATTCGAGAACGCACGAATCATCGAACGCCTCGTGGAGCCGGACAGAATGTTTACATTCCGTGTTACTTGGGTTGACGACAAGGGCGAGGTTCAGACAAACACCGGATATCGTGTACAGTTCAACAACGCTATCGGCCCATACAAGGGAGGTCTCCGTTTCCATCCTTCAGTGAACCCTTCAATCTTGAAGTTCCTCGGATTCGAGCAGACATTCAAGAATGCTCTTACGACATTGCCGATGGGCGGCGGCAAGGGCGGTTCAGATTTCAACCCTAAGGGAAAATCAGAGGGCGAAATCATGAGATTCTGCCAGGCTTTCATGCTTGAATTGTGGAGAAACATCGGTCCTGACATGGACGTTCCTGCAGGCGACATCGGAGTCGGCGGCCGTGAAATCGGCTTCCTTGAGGGTATGTACAAGAAACTTACCCGCGAGCACAATGGCGTGCTTACCGGAAAGGGCCTTTCTTTCGGCGGCTCACTCATTCGTCCTGAGGCTACAGGTTTCGGTGCAGTTTATTTCTTGCAGCACATGCTTCATAATCATAAGGCTGACCTCGACATCAAGGGCAAGACCGTGGCTGTTTCCGGTTTCGGTAACGTATCATGGGGTGCCTGCGTAAAGGCTACTGAACTCGGCGCTAAGGTCGTAGCTATCTCAGGTCCTGACGGAGTTATCTACAACCCTAACGGAATGACCAAGGAGAAACTCGACTACATGCTTGAACTCCGTGCATCTTGCAATGACGTCGTGGCTCCGTTCGCAGAGAAATTCCCGGATGCGACATTCACCCCTGGAAAGAAGGCTTGGAGCGTGAAGTGCGACATCGCTATGACTTGCGCATTCCAGAACGAAATGTCCAAGGAAGATGCAGAGGAACTCATCGCAAACGGCACATGGTGCTGCGTTGAGGTTTCCAACATGGGTTGCCAGCCGGGCGCTATCGAGGCATTCCAGATGGCCAGGATTCTCTTCGCTCCAGGAAAGGCTGTCAATGCAGGTGGTGTAGCTACATCAGGTCTTGAGATGACCCAGAATGCAATGCACCTCAGCTGGACTGCGAAAGAGGTGGACGAGAAACTCCATGGCATCATGGACGCTATCCATGCTTCTTGCGTGAAGTACGGTACACAGGAGGACGGATATATCAACTATGTCAAGGGTGCCAACATCGCCGGCTTCATGAAGGTTGCCGAGGCTATGCTTGCACAGGGCATTATCTAGATTGATTGATAACGATTGGTAACGGGTGCATTTGTTATGATTTGCACCCGTTATCGTTTTGTATATCTCTTGAAAATTGTCTATATTCGCGTCTTATTATTGAATATAGACAATAATATTATTCGAAAACATAAAATGTCAACTGAAACAGTTAAACCAACTGCGGCTTTTCCGGTAAAGAAGCTCGTGATGCTTCTTCTTACCATTGCCGTATTTCTTTTTTTCTGGTTTGCTCCAAGGTCATTCTTCGGAGTGACACCTAACGGGACTCCTATCCTTTCAATCATTGAACAGAGAACAGTAGCGATATTCGCACTCGCAGCATTGATGTGGATGTTCGAGATTCTCCCGACGTGGGCGACATCCGTAACCGTCATCGTGATATTGCTGTTCACCATTTCAGACAGTTGTCCGCTATTCCTCAGGAATGTGGGCGCCGATCCTGGTGACATGGGCACATTTGTCAGCTACAAGGCCCTCCTGGCAGCATTTGCAGATCCTACCATCATGCTCTTCCTCGGAGGATTCCTCCTTGCGATTGCAGCGACCAAGGTCGGTCTGGACGTCCAGCTTGCGAGAGTCCTGCTGAAGCCGTTCGGAACCAAGCCTAAATTCGTGCTTCTCGGTTTCCTCATGGTCATCGGTGTATTCTCAATGTTCATGAGCAATACGGCTACCGCCGCAATGATGCTTACCTTCCTGGCACCTGTCCTCAAGACACTTCCGGCCAGTGAGAGAGGCCAGGCCGGATTGGCATTGGCAATTCCTGTTGCAGCTAACCTCGGTGGTATCGGAACCCCTATCGGAACCCCTCCTAACGCCATCGCTCTCGGCTATCTGACTGAGACAATGCATCAGAGCATCGGTTTCGGCGAGTGGATGCTCATCATGGTGCCTTACGTTATCGTGATGCTTCTTTTCGCATGGTTCCTCCTTCTGAAACTCTTCCCGTTCTCATCTGACAAGATTGAACTCAAGATAGAGAATACCAGAAAGCCTGATACCAAGACATATATCGTTTGGGTTACATTCGCAGTGACCATCCTTCTTTGGGTGCTCGACAGATACACCGGTATCAATGCCAATGTAGTGGCAATGATTCCTGTCGGTGTGTTCTGCGCGACCGGTGTCATCACGAAAGAAGACCTCAAGAATGTAGAGTGGAGCGTACTCTGGATGGTTGCCGGCGGTTTCGCGCTCGGTATTGCATTGAACAAGACAGGTCTCGCCGAGAACCTCGTCCAGTCTATTCCGTTCGCATCATTCAAGCCGCTCGTGATCCTCATCCTTTCAGGTCTCCTCGGATACGCGATGTCCAACTTCATCTCGCACTCCGCAGCAGCCAGCCTCCTCGTTCCTATCCTCAGTGCGGTAGGTGTAGGTATGGGTGACATGCTCGGACCTATCGGCGGCGTGAAGGCCCTCCTCGTGGGAGTTGCACTCTCTACCTCTGTGGCAATGCTTTTCCCTATCAGTACACCTCCGAATGCCATTGCGCATTCTACCGGTCTTATCCAGGTCAAGGATATGACGAAGGTCGGTGCGATCATCGGTGTCGTCGGCCTCGTACTTGGTTATGCAGTATTGATTTTCATCGGATTCTAATGAAAAATAGATTTTTGGCACTGGCAGTCGTTGCGCTTTTCGCTCCGGCTGCCAAGGCTTTTGCTTCTGAGCCTGCTGACGCTTCAGCGAAAATAGAGAAGCCTTCGCATTTCAAGTTTTACGGTTTTATCCGCAACTACTTCGCTTTCGACTCACGCGAGAGCAAGTCCGGTACCAAGGATTTGTTCTACTATATCCCTAAGGATGAGGCGCTTAACGCGAAAGGGGAGGATATGAATGCGAATCCTACATTCCGTTTCCTCGCGATTACTTCACGTGTAGGTCTGGATGTAAAGGATTACCAGTTCGGCAAGACCAAGGTCGGCGCTAAGATTGAGACCGACTTCTATTGCATGAACGGCAATGTCGCCGTACTCCGTCTGCGTCAGGCTTATGCTACATTGGGTTGGGACGGACTCGGCAAGGACGGCAAGCAGAGCACTTCGCTGAAAATCGGCCAGGCATGGCATCCTATCGCTGCTGACCAGCCTTATGTAATTGATTTGGAGACAGGTACGCCGTTCAATCCGTTCAGCCGTACTCCTCAGGTCATGCTCGACCACAACTTCTCCAAGAATTTCACATTGACAGGCGGCTTCATCTGGCAGATGCAGTATCTTTCATCAGGTCCTAACGGCGCTTCTGACAATTATATAAAGTATGGCTGCACTCCGGAGTTCTATGCCGGCGTCACGTTCAAGAGCAACAACGGCTTCACCGGCCGTGTGGGCATGGATGTACTCAGCATCAAGCCGCGCTGGAGAAATTCTGACGGCGACAAGGTCGATGACCGTATCACCACCGTCAGCCCATACGTTTACGCCCAGTATTCGAAAGATGCTTTCGCTGTCAATGCCAAAGTGGTGTATGCTTCTGCAGGCGAGCATTTCAACATGCTTTCAGGTTATGGCGTGACGGACATTAATTCTGACGGTTCATGGGAGTATGCCCCTCTCCATAGCACTGCATCATATCTTTCTGTAAAATACGGCCGCAAGCTTCAGGTCCAGGGCATGATCGGCCACATGAAGAATCTCGGAACATCCAAGTCCCTTTATGAGGACCCTGCGAATCCGGGATATACCAGCACGGACAATGTTTATATCAGTGGAAACGGTTTCCATAACCTGAACCAGATTATCCGCGTGACCCCGACAGTGGTATATAACCTCGGAAAGCTTTCATTCGGTCTTGAGTACGACATCACTTCAGCCCAGTATGGAAAGTATGACGTTGCCAAACACGTGAACTCTTCCAACGGACTTGTCGACGGAGACCTTCACTGGGTTACCAACCATCGTCTTCTCGGAATGGTGAAATTTACATTCTAGTCTGATGGATAAGGAATTACTTGTTTCCAGCATCCGGTCCATTCCGGATTTTCCCAAGGAGGGAATCCTTTTCAGGGACGTGACTACGCTTTTCAAGAATGCTGATGCGTTCAAGGAGGCCGTAGATGCGATATACGAGCTTTACAAGGATAAAGGCATTACCAAGGTCGCCGGCCTGGAATCCCGCGGATTCATTCTCGGGGCGGCATTGGCATACAAACTTGGAGCAGGCTTCGTCACGATACGCAAGCCCGGCAAGCTGCCATGTGACACGTACTCTGAGGAATACATGAAGGAGTATGGTCCCGACACGCTTGAAATTCATACGGATGCATTGACATCGGATGATGTCGTGCTGCTTCATGACGACTTGCTGGCGACAGGCGGAACTGCCGTGGCAGCATTGAACCTTATACGCAAGTTCTCGCCGAAGGCGATTTTTGCGAACTTCATAATAGAGTTGGCGGAGTGCGACGGGATGGCTGCAATGCCGTCCGACATCGAGACTACTGCCCTGTTGAAGCTGTAGATGAATCACGGGACGACCGCCTCCGGCCGCCCCGCGATTTTTTACGCATTCTTCGGATATACATATCAACTCATATAAACAAACTTATGTTAAAAAAAACCTTTTTTGCTGCAGTTGTAGCATTGATGGCGTTCTCGCAGATGGCGAAAGCGCAGACCAACCTCCAAATCTTTTACGACTTCGGTCGTGACCGTAAACAAGTTACCACCACCCTTGAGGGCTTCTATGGGGACAAATGGGGTAACACTTTCTTCTTCATCGACTACGACTACAAAGCAAGAAAAGCTGATGGGAACAAGGCTCCGTCAGGAACTTACTTCGAGATCGCCCGTTGCCTGAATTTCTGGCAGAACAGCAAACTGGCTCCTCTCAGCGTACATGTAGAGTACAATGGCGGTGTTTACAATGCGTATAACATCAACCATGCGTTCCTCGGCGGTCTTGACTGGTTCTTCCACAGCAAGGATTTCAAGAACACATTGAACCTGAAAGTTCTCGGAAAATACATCGTTTATGACAAGGCCGCTGACGGCAGCAGACCTCACAGCAAGGTTCCGATGCAGTTCACCGCTGTATGGGGCATGCAGGATCTTTTCAATGTCAAAGGCTTGAGATTCAGTGGTTTCGCTGATTTCTGGTGGCAGAACCATAAGGTATGTCCTGTAAACAAAGAGGGTGCGTGCAAATGGGCAGAAGCAAAAACTTCCAATGTCGTGTTCGTCTCAGAGCCACAGCTCTGGTATGCAGTAGGCCAGCACTTCGGCGTGGATAATCTCAATGTCGGTACCGAGCTTGAGCTTTCTTATGACTTCGGTTCAGCAAAAGGCTTCTGGTGCCGTCCATGTCTGGGTGTAAAGTGGGTTTTCTAATCATTGACAAGCCATGAACTTACTTTTGCAGAAAACCTTCGGTCTGGATCCGGCAAAGCACAGCATCAAGACTGAAATCATTGCCGGTCTCACTACTTTCCTCACGATGGCCTATATATTGGCCGTGAACCCTAACATCTTCTCGGAGCTTGCTTCCAAGGGAATGCCTACGGAAGCCGTGTTTACTGCCACGGCTCTTGCAGCGATTGTCGGCTGTCTCGTGATGTCCATCTATGCCAAGAAACCTTTCGGACTTGCTCCGGGCATGGGCCTCAATGCCTTCTTCGTCTTCTCCGTATGCATAGGCATGAAGATTCCATGGCAGTTGGCACTGACCGCGGTATTTATCGAGGGTATCATCTTTATCCTGCTGACAGTCACCAATGTACGTAAGCTTATCGTGGATGCCATTCCGATGAACCTCAAGCGTGCCATCGGTGCCGGTATCGGTCTTTATATCGCTTTCATCGGTCTTAAATCTGCCGGTATCATTGTGGGAAATAAGGATACATTAGTGATGCTCGGCAAGTTGTCCGACACAACCGTCCTTCTGGCGATTGCAGGTCTTGTCCTCACTTCTGCGCTGGTGATTCTCAAAGTCCGCGGCGGCATGCTCATCGGCATCATCGCCACCACCATCATCGGTATCCCAATGGGCGTTACCCATTACAACGGCGTGATGTCCACACCTCCCAGCATTGACGCGATCTTCTGCCAATTCGATTGGTCCCAGGTATTGTCCTGGCAGATGGTCGGTATCGTGTTCACGTTCCTTTTCATTGACATGTTCGATACGATCGGAACTGTCGTAGGCGTGTCCGTGAAGTCTGGAATGGTGGACAAGGACGGCAATGTGGACGGCATCAACAAGGTGCTCATGGCTGATGCCGTGGCTACTGTAGCCGGCGCCATGTGCGGAACCAGTACCACCACCACATATATCGAGAGTGCTTCCGGTGTTTCAGAGGGCGGCCGTACAGGTCTGACGTCATTCGTCATTGCAATTTGCTTCGCAGCGGCTCTCTTCTTCTCGCCATTGTTCCTTGCCATCCCTGCAGCGGCTACAGGTCCTGTCCTGTTCATCGTAGGCGTGATGATGGCAGCCCCTGTGAAGAGCATCGATTGGGAGGACTATGCCGACGCAATTCCTGCATTCGTGACAACGCTTCTCATGCCGTTGACCTACAGCATTTCCGACGGTATCATGCTGGGTATGATCACCTATGTAGTCCTTAACGCATTGACAGGCAAGTTCAAGAAGATTTCCATCACCATGTGGATTCTCGCCGCACTCTTCATTATGAGGTACGCGATGTAGCATAGAATATATAGATTATTTCGGGAGCAGGGCAGCGATGCCTTGCTCTTCCCGTTTTTGATACTTTGATTTTAAGATATAAAGGCTCCAGAACGCTGTGATGGCGATTCTGGGGCTTTTGCAACTGCGCAAGTATGTAATGCATTGATGGTGATTATACGCCGACAGGCAGTCAGTCTCGGCGGAACTCACTCCGCGCTGCTTCGTTCGGCCCTCCTACCGTCTCCTGCGTCCTCGCTATCGCGAGAACTTGTATCCGGCAGGCACCTCCCACTTTCCGAGGCCGTGGGCTGGCCACGTCCGCCGTGGCTGACCGCCTGTCGGACTACACCTCGTCATTGCCTTTTTCTTCCTTTGTTGTCTTGATGGAGGCTATAATGCAGAGTTGCATCCTGAATTCATGTCGGATGCCAATGTGTTTTATACCACCATCAAGAATGTGAACTACCCCCCCCCTAAGGATGAAATTAGGGGAGTTAAGGTGGGTAGTAAGGTGGGTAGTAAGGTGGGTAGTTCTGACACGCATCCGGTAGACATTTACGGGACATCTAAGAGATTATCACGTGAGGATGATTTAATTAATCGGATTCCGTCGGGACGCGGCCACGCCTGTTTTCTGGAGAAATTGATTTTCAATGAGTTATAAAATGGGGTGTGGAAACGTGGCCAAAAAAAGTCTGCGTTTCCACGCTACGTTTAAAATGATATCTGATTGTCAATGATTTACAAAATCTCCCGTGGCCGCGTCCCGACACAATTGTTATGTATCGACAGCATCTCTGTAAAATAGTCATGCGCTGCGCCGGCAGCTGAATCATCTGCAGAAAGAGTGGAATTCGCAATGCAATATCCTATAAATCGAAAACATTTTCTATCTTTGCTTTGTCATCGAAAGATGGCGGACATATTGATGAAAGTGTTTGGCTTTTATCCTTGCAAGGAAATCTGGTAAATTTTCAAAAGTACGAGGGGCAAAGGCAATAACACTCTTCACCTTGTATCACTGTATGTTATCGTCAGATAATTGCATATACGGGTGTGGGGTATTGTGCCATTTTATCCGTACTTAGGTTTACCAGAACCTCCTTGCAGATAAAGTCGGCGACTCCACACTTTTTTCGTATAAAATTATCCGCAGGAGTCCCGGAGAACAAAATCATAGATTCAGAACTATGAAAAGCATTGGACTATTGCCAACGCTAGCTATCATGATGACAATCGTCTTTGTCTCATGCGGCAAGCTGGAGGACAGAATCAATTCCCTGGAACAAAGAATCTCGGAATTGGAAGACACCAGAATTCCGTCTATTGACGAACAGGTGACATCAATCAAGAAAACAATCATTGATCTCGGAAAGACAGACTCAAGACTTCAGGAATACATATCATCTCTAGAAGAAAAGAGTTCGGCTCTTGAAAAGGAACTTGGAAAGACGAACACAGCTTTGACCGGAGCGCAGAAAACTCTCCGCGAAGAGATGGCTGCAGACAAATCTGAACTTTCAGAAAATGTTGATGCTGCCAAATCCGATGTCATAGCAAAGCTGGAAGAATACAAGACCTTGGCGAACGAGCAACTTAAGACCTTGGACGGCGCCATCGACACCTTGAAGATCAAAGACAATGAACTTCAGCAGAAAATCACTGACCTTCAAGATTATGTGAATTCGGAAAACAATAAGATGAAGGACTGGGCTACTGGCACATTCGCAACAATCGAACAGCAGAATGCAATGGCTGAGATCGTTGCCTCCATCAAGACGCAGCTTGAAACATTGAATACATATACAATGAATATGGATGTCCGGCTGACGAATAAGACAGAGGAGCTGTCAAAGTCCCTATCTGCGCTTGACGAATCGACTAAGCAGCAGATCAGTGAACTTACAGCGCACTGCAACAGTTCCATCTCCACATTAAAAGCGGAATTGACGGAATCATATACGAAACTTGTAGCACTGGAAATTTCCAAGCTGGAGACTTCTATGCAGTCATGGGTCAATTATAAATTGTCAGGCTACTATACCATAGAGGAAACTGATGCCAAACTTTCAGCTATGCAATCAGAACTGAATGACCGCATCTCTTCAGAAAAGGCATATCTAGTATCCCTCATAACCAACCTGGAAACAACAACCAACAAGAAAATCTCCACTAATGCAAGCCTTATAACAAGCCTGAGGAACGACCTCTCCGGAGTTCAGCAGAATGTCGCGGAAAATGCGGGCAAACTTGCGGATGACGCTATCCTTATCAGCCAGAACACGCAGGCGATATCCAGGAACAGCCAAAAGATAGCAGACAATACGAAGGATATCTCCTCCATCCAGAAACTGGTGGAGACGAACCAAGGACTGATTTCCGACAATGCTGCAAAGATCAATGAAATGCAGTCATTGCTCAAGACCTTGAACGACAGCGGAATTAAAGACTATGCCGAGACGATAGTCAAGAATTCAAAGGACATTACAGCAAATGCCTCGATGATTTCGAAGAATGCTGCCCAGATTCAGAGCAATTTCGCCGCAATAGTGCAGAATTGCTCTGATATTCAGAAATTTAAGGAAGAGCTAGAACAGTCGAGGACTTCCATCACAGAAGCATATGCAGCAGCCATATCCAAGGCAATAAATGATTACAATGGAGTCATCACCTCCAAGCTTGCGGAGAATATCGCTACTGTGAATGTACGTATTGACAATGAGGTCAAGTCAATAAACAAGATAATATCTGACATACAATCTGAAATAAAGAATATAAAAGACCAGATTTCCGAACTGTTAGACAGAATTCAGTCTGTTGTGTTCATTCCTCAGTACGAGTCTGGTAAATCCTTGATGAAGAAAGTTCAGGGGCAAGACAATGGTGTCGCAGAATTTAACTACAGGGTATCCCCGGCATCTCAAGCTGCGGCTCTGGCCGAACATTATAAAGAAGTGCTGTCTGTCAATGCTGTATATGCTGACACGAAACCTATCGCTTTTGAGGATTTGCCTATTATTTCTTGCACTGCGACATCTGACGGTGTGCTGTCGTTGAAAGTTTCTGGTAAGAACCTTTCTGAAGACTACTTTAACAGAATCACTCATGCCAACGCATCACTTGTCATAAGTGACGGCAGAAACACCATCTCTACAGACTATGTTAAAATCTGCGCCTTATACTACTCCGACCATACGTTTATATATAAGACAAGTAACAGATTGCCAATAGTGATAGAGGATAATTCAAATGTCGCAAATAATTCTTATGAAGAAGGGCTTGGAATGATTGCCTACAAGACAAAAATTGATGATTTTAAATTGATTGATCGGAAAGCAACATTAAGTGAAATATTTAGTTTTCCTTTGGGTATTACTAGGATAACATTACGTTCTACGTCTTTGCAATCCGTAAGTATTCCAGAGACAGTTGTAACTATTAACGACAGTGCATTTAAGGACTGCAGTTCACTTTCATCGGTTACGTTTCATGACAATATTCTTCGAATAGAAAAGGATGCATTTAATAAAACAAATATATCTTCATTGAAATTACCTGCTAATTTAAGATCAATCGGCAGTGCCGCATTCTATGGAATAAAGATTAAAGAAGTTGTAATTCCTGAGCAGTGTGATTCACTAGGTCAAGGGGTTTTTAATGGTTGTTCGTTGAAGAAAATAGTTGTCAAATCAAGAATAATTTTCGCTGGAAAAGATGCCCTTGGAGCAAGTCCCTGGATATACTTTAAAGAGGATTTTTTAACGGGGAGGAGCTTAAGTTCTCATTGGGACGATGCTTTCAACGTTACCTCTCCAGGCATAATGGTCATTGGAGAAAATGTTTCAATAATAGATGGCTATGATTATAGTAATAACACTCAATATACTCCGATAACAGTGTATGCATTATCGCCCAAATTCAAGGGTCATTATTTTGAAAAATGTACATTATACGTTCCTGAAAACTTGGTTGACTATTATCAATCAATGTCAAAGTATAAAGTGATGGTTTATGATTTCAATAAAGACCCGAATAATGTATTGACGCAGTTATAGTAATATTGAAAATAACTTCTTAAATATAATCTACTTATGAAAAATTTTAGAAAAGTAAAATTCACATTGGAAGGCATCGAAGAATTAGGCCTTTTTGATTATACTCCTGAAGAAGCGTCAGAGAAGACTACCACTAGAGAAGGTTTATTCCACACGTGGGGAACCGAAATAATCTCGGTCGATGGAAAATGTTTAGAACAAAGTATCGGGATAGTAGAAGAGGTTTCTAGCGGAAAGGTATATCATGTAATACCTAAAAGGATAACATTTCTCGACTGACATTAAGCATCTTAAGTGCAATCTTAACGATGCTGATATAGATGAGTCTCATTAAAGACTTTAAATCTTTAAAATTAGAACGTATGACAGAAATTATTGTCTGAATCCTGATTTCATGAGGTATATGCAAGATCGCAGATCACATATACTGTCGTCTAATCAACTATCGTAAGAGATAAAACAAGAGATGTAGGCAGGACGGAGTGATTCCGCCCTGCCGTTTTTGGTTCGTCCAGCACGAATATACTCTAATGGGTGCAAGCTCCTAAACTGCCCTGATAGTGGGATGGTTACAGCTAAAGGAAAGGGCGGCGGGACGCGGCCACGCTTGGTTTTTGGCGGTGCTGATTTTCAATGAGTTATAAAATGGGGCGTGGAAACGTGGCCAAAAAAAGCCTGCGTTTCCACGCTACGTTTAAAATGATATCTGATTGTCAATGATTTACAAAATCCCCCGTGGCCGCGTCCCGGCGCGGTGTTCACATGTTGATAACTTTTCCCTGGAAAACCCTTTGATAAGGGAGAGGGATTTTATAATTTTGTAAGTCCGATTCGGTGACCCCGGATTGGACTTTATTTTTAATAATTCTAAATGACTATGGACGTTTACAAGACTAACGGTTCGTACGAGGAGTATGACAGGGAAAAGCTGATAAGAGGTATTCACGAAGCATATAAGACTGCCGGACAGGAATGCCCTGAAGCTGTGGTAATTTCGATTGTGGACAATCTTTATATATATGACAAGATCGCCAGCAAGGAAATTCGCCGCCAGGTCGAGGAGTCATTGATGTCCATAAACAAGAAGGTCGCCCTCGCGTACATCGAAAAATTCGACGCGGGCATCGACCTCCGCAAGAAGCGCGACTTCATCCGCGACTATATCAAGGCTTCCAATGCCGCGACCGGCTCCAAGTTCGATTCCAATGCCAATGTCACACGCAAGAACATCGTGACTCTCGGTCAGGAACTGTATAAGGAGAACAATATCAAGCAGAACCGCTATATCATGAAGGACAAGATCAAGTCAATGTACGGCAAGCGTCTTGCTGAGCAGTATATTGATGACCTGGAAAGCCATGTCCTCTACAAGCATGACGAGAGCGGCACTCCGGGATATCCATATTGCGTAGCCATCACGATGTATCCGTTCCTGGAGAGCGGCCTGAGGGAATTGGGCGGCGTGTCCATTGCACCGACTGACCTCAAGTCTTTCTGCGGAGAGTTCATCAACCTTGTCTATTCCATCTCATCACAGTTCATGGGAGCGGTAGCTACTCCGGAATTCCTGATGTACCTCGACTATTTCATCCGCAAGGACTATGGCGAGAACTATACGGACAGGCTCGGAGAGGTGGTCGAGAACAATACCAAGCAGCGCACGCTGGAGAAGGTCATTGACAATTACTTCCAGCAGGTCGTGCACTCAATGAACATGCCGGCGGGAAACCGCGGCTATCAGACGGTTTTCTGGAACATCGGCTATTTCGACAAGCCTTATTTCGAGGGCGTGTTCGGCGATTTCCGCTTCCCTGACGGCACTGCGCCGAAATGGGAGACATTGTCCTGGCTGCAGAAGCATTTCATGAACTGGTTCAATGAGGAAAGGAACCATTATATCCTGACCTTCCCGGTCGAGACAATGGCGCTCCTGACCGATGGCGGAGATGATTATGCGGACAAGGATTATGCTGACTTTACGGCGGAGATGTGGTCGAAAGGCCATAGCTTCTTCTGCTATATTTCGAACAGCCCGGACAGCCTCTCAAGCTGCTGCCGTCTGCGTAACTCATTGAAAGACATGGATAATTCAGATGAGGAGCATAACCATACCACCCATCAGTATTCCATGGGCACGGCATCGGTGGCGACCGGTTCCAAGTCCGTGATGACCATTAATCTGAACAGGCTTATACAGATTGCCGCAAGAAAATTCTTCAAGGAGACGCAAGGCGTAGACATTCCTGAGGGACAGCCGCTTGCCATGGAAATGAAATATGACAGGAAGGCATTGTACGGATTCATTGACGCTGAAATCAGCGAAATGACGGGCAGGGTACACAAGTATCAGACCGCTTTCAATGAGATTATCCTGGATTTCCTCAAGGCGGACATGCTGGACGTCTACAAGGCCGGCTTCATCGACATGCGCAAGCAGTACCTTACCATCGGCGTGAACGGCCTGACTGACGCTGCCGAGTTCCTGGGTCTGGAGATTTCGCCGAACGAGGAGTACCGCGAGTTCGTGAATACGATTCTGGAGACCATAAACATCTCCAACAGAAAGGACAAGACGCGCGACACCATGTTCAATACCGAGTTCGTGCCGGGTGAGAATCTTTCCGGAAAGAACTACAAGTGGGACAAGAAGGACGGGTTCTTCGTATCGTCGAAGCACAATATGTACAGTTCCTACTTCTACAATCCGGAGGATGAGTCATTGTCAATGATCGACAAGTTCAAGCTCCACGGAGAGGACTATGTGAAATATCTGGATGGCGGTTCGGCGCTGCACATGAACATTGCCGAGCATCTGAGCAAGGACCAGTACAGGCAGCTGCTCAATGTCGCTGCGCATTACGGCACGAATTATTTCACATTCAACTGCCGCAATACTGTCTGCAACGACTGCGGCTACATCAGCAAGGATACATTGACCGTATGTCCTAAGTGCGGAAGCCACAACCTGGATTACCTGACCCGTGTCATCGGCTACCTGAAGCGTGTGTCTTCTTTCAGCGAGATGCGCCAGGAGGAGGCCGAGCACAGGTTCTATGCAGAGAAATAGGTATATTGCCAATGATAAAATACGTACCGGAAATGACCAGCGTCGTCATGGAGGAGATTCCCGACATGGTGACGCTAGCTGTTGATATTTCGAATTGTACAGGTTTCTGTGAGGGCTGCCACTCCCCGTTTCTCCGCAAGGATGTAGGCGTGGAGCTGACGCCAGCTGTCATTGACAAGCTTCTGGCTGACAATTTCGGCGTGAACTGTTTTCTGTTTCTCGGCGAGGGGAACGATAGCGCGGCGCTGATGTCCGTTGCTTCGTACATCCGCAATGCTTATCCGAATGTGTCCCTGGCCATATATTCCGGCAGGGAAAACGTCGAGGATGACATCTACGACCTCTTCGATTATGTCAAGGTCGGTCCATATCGCCCCGACTGCGGCCCGCTGAATTCCACGACGACGAACCAGCGTCTCTACCGCGTGAGTCACCATGACGACATGGGTCAATGCCGTTTCACCCTGCAGGACATCACTTCCCGTTTCTGGCATCGCCACGTTTCGCAGTAACTTGGCCCGGATGGGGACGGAGGGTGGAGCCGGCATTGGCTCCCGAAAAGGGAGGGGACCCACGTAGTGGGGAGGACCGGCGGAATCCTCCGTCCCCGTCCGGGCGCACCTCATTTAGTTTTCGCGTGCGTGAAAAGGCCAGATTTACGCACGTCATCGCAATTTTGCGGAGCGACGTGCGTGGAAAACGTTTTATACGCACGTAAAGACAACCGAGCGTGGAAACGTGGCCAAAAAAAGCCTGCATTTCCACGCTCGGTTTTATAACTCATTGAAAATCAACTTCCCCGAAAACCAGGCGTGACCGTGTCCCGCCGACAGGGAAGAGCCAACTATATCACTAATCGTTGCCGTCACCTGCGATGATGCGGCGATCCTCATCTAGATCCACACCTGCACGAGCCGCAAGTTCACGCTTCTTCTCCTCAAGCATCTCCTTGTGGTGGAGATACCAGTTCTCTGCATAAACCGCGATACATGCCAGAGCGAAATAAATAATCGTCTGGATGGTCAGCGCAACCATCTGGTCATGAGCTGTTCCGAAATCGCCACCGGCGGTATTCAAGTTAATGAATGCCTGGCAGCCGAACGTCGTAGGGAAAATGTACGAGAACCACTTCCAGAACTCAGGGAATGCCTCGGTCGGCCATGAAAAGCCGGTAAGGAAGAGGCATACAGGTGACATTACTAGGAATAGCAGGAATACTGACTCCCTTCTGGTGATGAGTGAACTCCACGCCATCGAGAACATTACGCAATCCGTGACGAAGAACAGCAGGAGCAACAGGATTTCCCAGAACTCACCCCTCTGCGGGATGCCGAACAATGCAGGGATTATACATGCTATGTAGATGGATATTCCTATGTAGATAAGCCAGTAAGCGGCGCCGCGCCCGAGTACCACACGACCTACGCCGTGGCCCTCCAGCTTGTCAGGCAATGACGCGAAACTGCGATTTTCCTCGCGCGCAGTTCCCACAAGCATCGACATTCCGTAGAACAATGTCTGCTGCACGATGACCAGCAGAATTGCCGAAAGCAGGAACAATGAATATGAAAACGCCCTGTTATACGGATTGTTTTCCTCGTACGGAATGGCCTGTATCAATGCCCCTGCTTGTTCTCCGGAAAATCCGGCTGCAGCATAGCGCTCCATCTGGATGCTGCCTACTTCATTGAGCATCACCATATTGGCCGCCATGAGGATGTTCTTGTAATAAAGGAAACTGCTCATGTCCGCGTAAGCCGACAATGTCGCCGTCTCCAAGCGGGCAAGTTTCTCGCCATAATCTGCCGGGAAATACAAGTAGCCCCTGATCTTGCCCTCTTTCATGAGGTCCTGCGCCTCATTGACATTGACACAATGATATCTGACGGCGCATTCTCTTGTGGCATCGACCTCGCGCGCGAACCTGCGGCTCGCGGAGCAGTCGGCATTGTCCACCACGGCGATAGGCGTCTCGCTCAACACGCCGTTCAGGTACATGAAATTGTACAAAACCGGGTAGGCGAGACCGGCCAGGAAGAATATCACCATCACTCCGGAATCGGAGAAAATCAGCTTCAGCTCATGGGTGAAAATTCCCCAGAAGTCCTCCAGCCATTGCTTTATGTAACTATCTTTCTTCATGATGCCGTTTACTTTTTAGGGAAATTCTGACGTACATAAGCTCCTCTAAGTCTGTAAATTACGAGACTAGGAAGAAGCAGGAATATAAGCAGATGGATTACCTCCTGCCACCATCCGGCAAACCCGGTTCCGAAAATCACTTCACGTGAATAGAACTGGAAATAATGCCTCAGAGGGAATGCCTCGGCAAGGCCTTGGATATATGGCGGCATAGTCTCGACAGGAAGCGTGAATCCCGACATTGAGAATGCCAGCACGCTGTACAATGCACCGATACTCAGCGCCAGACGCGGAATCGGAAGCAGACCTATGATGAAGATGGCCACGCTCTCGCTTGCAAGCACCAGCAGTACGATAGCCAGGAACATGTTCCAAATCGAGCCCTTTATCGGGAAATGCATCCAGTCATACATCAGCAGTATGAGGATGAGTCCGATGACCGAGAATAATGTGGTGTAAACTACCAGTTTGCCGAAAAGGGCATTGTACATTGAGCCGCCGGCAGTGCTCAGCAAGTGGCGCGATGTGCCGTACTTAAGCTCGGCGCCGAGGGAGTAAATCAATATGATTACGACTGTCAATGCCAGGACTCCCGGAAGGAAGATGTTCGTCAGATAATAGCCGTAGTTCGTGTATTGGTTTCCTATCTGGTGGACATCCACATTGACAGGCTGTATCCTTCCCATTATCGCATCCTCATTGACACCCTTCGCCCTCAGTACCTCGCGCTGGACTGCGCCGTCGGCGAGATTGATCATTGTCAATATGTTCTTGTATGACAATGCGCCTCCGACGAAGTACAGGCCGTTCAGGTAATACGTGAATGTAGGACGGCGGCTGGCCTGGACATCGGCATACATGCCTGCCGGAATGACGCAGACCGCGGTGATCTTGCCGCTCTGCATGTCCTCACGCGCCTCGGCGAAAGAGTCGTATTTCAGGACCTTGCCCAGCTGCGTCGCGTCCAATTGGCGGGAAAAGTTTCGGGACAATGATGAGTTGTCCAGATCCACTATGCCGATAGGAAGGTCGTGCGGCAGGCCCTGTTTCAGGAATGTAAGGAAGAATATGGCGCAGAACGCGACTGTCACGACGGAGCCGAGAAGATAAATCGGTCTGTTCCTCATTATCCTCAGCTCACGGCGGACAACCGCCCCTATATTTTGCCAGAAATTCATAATATGCTATTTCTTAAGAAGTTTCGCATCCTTTACGATTGCGGACATTCCAGGACGGAGGCCCTCAACCTTGGTGTCAGGAACTGCCCTTACTTCGAATGTCTTGGCATCGTACATGCCGGTTTCCTTGGTAGCCTTCCATGTCGCGTAAGACTCACGTACCGCAATGTAATTTACGGTAGCTGTGCACTCCTTGTCGTCAAGGGCCGGGATGGTTACCGTCACCTTGTCACCCTGCTGGAGACCATGGAGATAGTCTTCGCGGACATTGAATGTGAACCACATGTCGTCGAGGTCGGTGACGGTCATGATAGGGGAGCCCTGACCGACGAGTTCGCCTACTTTAGGGAATGTAGCTGAAATGATACCGCCTGCAGGAGATGTCAGATAAAGCTCGTCAAGTGCGGCATTGACCTCCATGAGGGCGCCGTTGGCCTGGTCTACGAGAGCTGCTGCGGCAGCCTTGTCCTCTGCGCGTGCGCCGTTCACTGCCATATCATACTGGCTCTTGGCTGCCCTGGTGGTAGCTACGGCAGCATTGTACTGAGCCTCGACCTCATCGAACTTCTGTGCGGATACGACCTTCTGGTCGTAGAGGCTCTTCATCCTGTCGTAGGACTTCTTCATGACGGTCTCGCCCACGATGGCCTTCTGCCAGAGCTCGTAAGCGCCCTCGATCTGCTCCTTGCGTGCACCGTTCAATGCCTTGGTCTTCTGTGCGGAAGCGGCGTTCTTCAGAGCTGTGACCTGTTCCAGTTTGGCGCGGACCTCAGGGCAATCGATAAATACCACGGTGTCGCCTTTCTGTACCTTGTCGCCCTCTTTTACGAAAAGGGTTTCGATACGTCCAGGTACCTTGCCTGAAACTCTGTATTCTGTGGCCTCTGCCTCACCCTGGATAACCAGCGGTTTAGGCTTTGAAACGAAATATCCGATGACTGCAATCAGCAGTATGATAGCCAAAAGGGCTACGACGCCTATTACAAGATTGTAAGATTTCTTATTCTGTACCATGATTTCTATATTTTTCTTAGTCAATGTCTGATTTATAATTTCCTTCAGCTTTCTGGAGGTTTGCATTCGTTATCTGGAGCTCGATACCAGCATCGATGAACTCTGAATGAGCCTGGAGCCATGCAGTATGCGCTGCAAGGGCCGTGTTGGTGGTAACCACGCCGGCCTCGAAACCGACTGATGCCTTGCGGAGGTTCTCCTCGGCGCTCTTCAGGTTGTTCTCTGCCATCTCCACTTTCTCCAATGCCTCGTCGAGCTGTTTGCGTAACTGCGTCACCTGCAAGTTGATAAGCTCCTTGGCTTCGTCCAGTTTGCTGACGTAAAGGGTAGCCTCGGCCTTGGCCTTGCGGGTCTTCTGCAATGCCTCGAATCCATGGAAAATAGGAATATTGATAGCTACGCCTACGTTGAACATGCCTCCGAATTTCTTCTCGAATCCGTTATAGAGGTTCGGATTTGTCAGCATGTAGTTCGCCGTCAATGCTATTTTAGGCATCATGTCCGCGCGGGCGATTTTCATCTTCTTGTCATAAATCGCCGCCGCGAGATCCAGACTTCTGGTCTCAGGACGGTCCTGATAGATGCTTTCCAGGTCTTTCTCCGGGCTCATCTGCGGAACAGGAACGGCATCGAGGCTTTCGTCTGCCAGAGTGATGTCGGTGCCCAAGTCAATGCCTACCTCTTTGCAGAGAAGCATTTTGGCAAGTACCAATCCGTTGGTGGCCTTGGTTTTCATCATGTTGGCCTCATTTGCCTTGACCTTGATGGCAAGTGCATCTGATTCGGTAGCGACACCTTCCTTTACGGAAATGTTCACATCGTGCTCCATCTTCTCCAGCAGGTCGGCGAAATTCTCTGCCAATTTCTTCTTGTTGGAAATGGAAACCACCTGCCAATATGCCTGATCTACTGTAATCAGGAGGTCCTGATATTCCTGGTCGTATTGTGAACGTGACAATTCCTCGGCGAGCTTGGCCATCCTGTTGGCATTCACGATCTTGCCGCCCATGAATACCGGCTGCTGGAGTGAAACGGCGCCCAAAAACATATTATGTGTATCAGGGTGCAGCAAATCGTCCAGCTCCGTGCCGAGAGCGGTAATCGCATTGCTGATGTCTCCCTTGCTCAATGCTCCTATAAGTGCCTGTACTTTAGGGTCTTGAATAAGTTCAGGACCGCCCGGGAGCTGTGCCAGCCCCTCCAGTATTTCAGTCATCTTGGTGGTGAACTGCTGGTGGAGCGCCGTGCCGGTGCCTGTCAGTTTGCCTGACAATTCGTCATTGATAAGCGCGATACTCTTCTGGTTGTACATGTACGCGCCCGTGGCACTGATGTTCGGATAGTAGTTGGCTCTGGCGATTTTTCTGTCATACCCTGCCATTTCGACTTTCGTGCGGGCCTGGTCCAGAGCCTTGTTGTTCTTGATGGCCATTTCCCTGCATTGGTCCAATGTCAGAGTCTCCTGACCGCTCATGTACAGCGGCAGCATCATCACCGCAGCGGTACATATCAATGTCTTTACTCTATTCATATATATTATATCTTTTTATTTTCTCGCCTATATTGGCAGCCGACAAATATACAAAAAAGTTGCCATATTGTCCATTTTTAAGATAATATTGGCCTAACAAGTGATAATTTGGTCGAAAAAAACGATTTTTAGCAATTTTTCAGTATATTTGCAGGCTATGGGACAACAAGATGTACTTCATAATATAAGTATCCGAAAATTCAAGGATCTTTTTCCGGATATGCCTGGCAAAGGCCTCGGCGACGACCTCCTCATAGCGGAACTCAGATATGACAAGGAATTGAAAGTATTCCAATATCCTTTCCGCTTCGACGGCTATATCATCATATTCTGTCTGAAAGGCAGGATCAAGCTTGACGTGAACCTGGACTCCTTCCAGATTGCCGAGAACTCATTGGTGCTCAATGTCCCCGGAAATATAATCAGGGTATCCGGCATCGACCGTGACGACTATGACAACATGCATTTCATCGTCGTGGCCATGTCCAAGAACTTCATGTCCAGCGTCCGCTTCGACTTCAACCGTCTTTTCAATGAAAGCGTCGCCCTGATGGATAACCCGTGCATTTCCCTGGATGACCACGAGCGGAATATCTGCAAGAAATACCTGGATCTGGCATCCGAACTTCTTACTGTGGATATCCAGAATAAAAAAGAGGCCATCGGAGCACTTGTGTCTTCGATTTCATATTTCCTCGGATCTATTTGGACCGGGCGACTTTCCGCAGCAGAACATCAGCCGCATGCTCCTTCTGCCAAGGCGAAGAATGTCTACGACCAGTTCCTGCGTCTTGTGACCGACTATCACACCTCGGAGCGCAACATGGCTTTCTATGCTGACAAGCTCTGTCTCACACCGAAATATCTTTCCAAACTCGTGAAATCCGTAAGCGGCCGTTCAGCCCCTGATTGGATTGACGCATTCGTGATACTCGAAGCCAAGAACATGCTTAAATACTCCGACTTGTCCATCAAGGAAATAGTATGCAAGCTGAATTTCCCGAACCAGTCGGTGTTCTATAAATTCTTCAAATCACACACCGGCAAGACCCCGAGCCAATACCGCAACGAATGAGCCTTTTCGTGATACGTCCTCTCAATGCTGCCGGGCAAGTGACTGCACATCCGATGCACTCGATTGCCCGAGACGATTGGTCGTATGTATATCTCCTTTCAGGTGAGGTGCTCATAGATATTGACAGACGCCCTTATCTGTTGAAAGCCAGCGATTTCGCCCTGATACCTCCGTCCATTCACTATTCCGTAAAGTATTTCAAGGACACGATAGGCTACATGGGCGCGTTCTCTACCGGGTTGCTTCGCAATGCCGGACATTCGGTGCTTCGCATGAAGGAACCGTCGGTTCTTTCAATCCCCGTGGAAGACAAACTTTTCTACGATGAGCTCATGATCCGTCTCATGCGTCATGCTGGTCAGGTTGCCATCGTCAGAAGCCTGATGGAGGTGATACTCAGCCAGTTCGACGAGCTCCTTCCGGCTCCTGGCGGGTCTGCTGCTTCCAGACTATGCTCGTCTTACCTCGAAAAAGTCTTCGACGTCTCGCAGTCCTTCACCAATGTCGCAGGTTACGCCTCGCTTCTGGGCGTCACTCCCAGCCATCTCAACCGCACCGTCAAGGCCGAAACCGGAAAAAGCGCAGGAGAGTGGATTGACAATGCCCGTCTGGCCCTCGCCCGCGAGCTTCTCTGCGACAAGTCAATGCCAATGTCGGAAATCGCTGAACGTCTCTGTTTCTCCGAAGCATCATATTTCTCCCGGTTTTTCCGCAAGATGACCGGCATCTCTCCTTCCGCTTTCCGCGAAAAAATGGTATAAATCGTCCTTTCGGATGTGCGAATAGTGCAATGACGGAAATCATTGTATCTAGTACTTTTGCCGCCGCTATGATTAATTTTGTTGTGGCGGTGGTGCTGTTGTCGGCGACACCTGCCGTGAAAGATACATTGACGGGCGCGGTCATATCCTCGTCATTGAAACAAACATTGACGAAAAACGAGATTGCCGTCCCGGTTACCTCCTTGGCAATGAAGGAGATAGAGGCGGCGGGACTTGCCTCTCCCAAAGATTTGGCAGGCATTGTCCCCGGGCTCACGATGCCTGATTACGGCTCATCGATGACATCTACCATATATGTGCGTGGAATCGGCTCCAGGATGGAAAATCCCGTAATCGGCCTGTATATAGACGATGTGCCTGTCCTGGACAAGAACTGTTATGATTTTTCATTCATGGACATCCGGCGGATCGACATGCTCCGCGGTCCACAAGGGACGCTCTACGGACGCAATGCCATGCTCGGGGTCATGGCTGTGGAAACATTGTCCCCGACAGTCTGGCAGGGAGTAAGGGCCAATGTCGAATACGGCAGCGCCAATTCGTTGAGGGTCAATGCTTCCATGTATAAGAACAATGTCGGCGCGACCGTGATGTACGGCCACTCTGACGGGTTTTATACCAATGAATATTCAGGCAGCAAATGTGATGTTTCCGATGCCGTATCCGTGCGTCTCCGATATGTGAAGAAACGTGGCAATGCTTTCATTGACAATACTTTACACGCGTCTTATACGGATCAGGGCGGCTATCCTTACCGGCTCTGGAAGGCTGATGCCACGGATGCGGCACAAGGCGGGGAAGCATTGGCCGGAGGCTGGCTCTATCCTGTAAATTACAATGACAGAAGTGCATACAAGCGTCTTTTCGTGATGGACGGTCTGCGCGTCAATGTCGACTTGGACAAATGGAAGCTGAGTTCGGTAACCAGCCTGCAGCTGCTGTTCGATTCCATGGATCTGGACCAGGATTTCACGTCCGCGTCGATGTTTACATTGAACCAGACGCAGCGGCAAGCATCTGTAACACAGGAAGTTGTACTGCGCCCGCAGACACATCCGGCCTGGTGGAACCATCAAAGCGGCGTTTTCGCATTAGTCCGCCGCAACGGCATGGGCGCGCCCGTGACATTTCTACGCGACGGCATCAGCTCCCTCATTCTGGACAATGCCAATGCCTACATTCCGCAGGAGTTCGGCAAACTCATGATCGAGGAGGACAATTTCTTGATTTCCAATGATTTCGTTCTCTGGAGCTACAACATGGCCGCTTATCATGAGTCATATTTCCGTCTGTCCAGATGGCTTTTTACCGCCGGGCTACGTGTAGATTATGAAGGCGACCATATGTCATACGACTCCAGTTCGGACATCCATTTCAAGCTTTCGCCAATGCCTTCGTACAAGGATTTCCCGACCAGCTACCGTGGAAATGAGCACATGTCGTTTTTCCAGATTCTTCCGAAAGCGTCCGTCCTGTTCGATGCCGCCTCTGAAGCCATGCGGCATCGCGGCATTGACCTGAAACTGACGGGCTCCGTTTCGCGTGGCTACAAATCCGGAGGTTTCAACACCCAGATTTTTTCGGACATTCTGCAGAACCGCATGATGAACGGAATGATGTCTGAACTTGGTGTGTATCTGGATGCTGCTGAGGAGATTCCGGCATCTTCCACCAGCTACAGGCCGGAGTCCTGCACGGATTACGAGGCCGGAGTGCGTTTCGGATTCAATGCAGCCGGACATTTTCTGACCGCATCCGCGACAGCATACCATATCAGCTGCAGAAATCAGCAGATTACCGTGTTCCCGCATGGGAAGGGCACCGGACGCATGATGGCCAATGCTGCCAAGTCCAGGAGCCGTGGCGTGGAATCCGAGCTCTCCTGGAGATGGAAGGGCCTGAATGTGAATCTCTCCGCCTCTTTCATGGATGCCCGTTTCGTCTCGTATGAC
>ULTG01024418.1_pt1 | contig 24236 bp, 20 predicted proteins | sample 1957461 | NCBI WGS metagenome assembly ULTG01 (sample SAMEA4835730, study PRJEB28245) | human gut metagenome | biome: gut microbiome; material: fecal sample | place: Denmark | collected 2008
GGATTCTCCGGAAGAAATGAACGCAAGACCTTTGTAGTCCGTAGACGGGACAGGATTCTTCGGTTCCTGTTGATTGCCTGAATCGTCCTTACTACAAGCAGAAAATCCCGCAATCAGAACGAAAGAGACAAGAAGGTTGAATACCTTTTTCATATTATCAATACTCTTTAAGTGAATAATCAAAACAGCTGTATGTCACAAATATATAAAATTTTGAAAACATAAAGCCCATCCCGGCAAAAAGTCTCAGATATGCCAATGTGTTTCTAATTAGATAGTTTAAAGATATATGTAATTGTTCCTTTCTGGAGTGCAGGTGCATCGGCATCGGCATTGAAATGAGTTGCAAGCGCCGCTTTTCGGGCAGAACTCCATAGCGCGGAATTATCAACGGTGGTTCCCTCTGCTCCCGGCTGTGCTTTTACTACATTCCCATATGTGTCAACCCATATAGTCACAACAACAGTTCCAGACTCCTGGACTGTATATTCCGGTTTTGCAATTGTCCCTACGACCTTGCGTCCATTCAAGGTGATATTGTTTGATGAAGAAGAGCCCTCTACCATTGGAGACAAACTGTTCTTGCACTCAAATTCGTAGCCGGAATAGACGATAGAAGACTTGCTGCCATTTTCATAATAGCTCAAATCTCTATTATCCTCCATCCGAAAAATAATCTCTTTACATCGAAATTTAGAATCATAGAACCCCTCACTCGCGTCTTTGATATTGACCACTTGATCTCCAAACCGAAACGACGTCGTGCTTTTGACAATGATATTGCACGGCCAGTTCTCTTTCCGTATGTCCGAATAATTATATCTGATGGACTGAATGACAAGAGTGTCAGACTGAACAGGAGGCTGTAATTGTCCATGGGCGGCAACGCTTAGGCATAAAGCAACAATAACCAAATAAAACTTTTTCATCTTATCCAAGTTTAATGTTCGACAGAATGCCCCAAAAATAACTAAAATAATCTGTGTTTCAGCTAAAGTCACCGGGCCAACGGCAAACTGGACAACGGTTCCCATCTCGTGCGTGAAACGAGTCTTTTTACTCACGAGAAGTCCATGTCCGTTTTCATCAGGGCGGTATTGACAATATGATGACATATTGTATATTCTAGCGATTGGATAATATCGAAAATTTGACTACTTTTGGACAAGGTATAACAAGCGTATACCTGTAACATTATTTAATAAACTCAAGGAGGGCAACATGGCCCAAAAAACTTCTGCATCGTTATCACCAAAAGAACAAAACGTCTCATTCATAGCGTGGCTATGTTCACGTTTTAATATGCCGGCTTCACCACTGTCAGGAATTGCAGCTGACTTCATAAAAAATCTTGGCGTCGACGTTCCGTTCCAAAAAGTTGATGTCCAGACAAAAATATATGGTATTGATGTTCTTCTCACCTTGAAAAATATCGATGACAAAGACTATTACGTTGTTATTTAGGTGGTTACTGACGAACGGCTGAAATCTAGAGTAGGAGCTAATTATCCATATGAGAACTATCTCGCAAAGCATCCGCTCGGAACAGGTATTGATACTCTTATCCAAACGATGCATGTAAGTGAGGACAGGGTGTTCGCAGTTTACTACAAGACTGGACATGTTGCTGACACGCCTTGCGATGTCATATTTGACACGACTAACAAAAGATATATTTACGATAGCCGGATTTTATCTGAAAAAGCGGAAGTTCTCAAGCATAAGATTTATTTTAGGACAGGGAAACCTATTAAGGGCGTCAAGATTTGCGATATAGATGAAATCTATAAATTCTTTAATACGAGCCCGTCTGTACATGCTAATCTTTCATCCGACGCTGATTTGTCAGAATACGTTTCATATATCAACGCGCTTTATAATGCATATCATCGACCATTATTTGCTGCAAATCATTTGATAAAGGATCCAATTTGGCTGAAGATTTTTGATGAATTTTGCAAAGGGTATAAAAACATACTCCCCGATATCAAGCTGACATTCACATTGAAATTCACTGAGTTTTATTGGGAGATCTACGTCATTGCTGACCGTCAAAATCATGTCAGCGACGACTTGATTGATTTCCCGTGGCCTATTCTCAATATCCGGTCTACGATGTTCGATGCGAAATGTCCACATGACCATGACCATCCGCACGTGTATCTCTTGAATTCAGACAAGAAAATAAGGAAAAATGGTACGTACTACCAACAGATAAGATGCTGTTTGCTGCCTCCAATTATTCCTCCAATAACACACGGTATCGCAAATGGAACAAGTTTACAAAATGCTAATGGAGTTGTATCTGGCTGTGGAGGTCTCACATGCAATCATAATCAGCGTATAGACCTAACAAAATTCCAAAGAGATGAGATAATCGTAGAGGATATAATCGGTTTGCTCACAATAATCTGCGAGTCATTTGAGGTTTATGCCGCAAATGGCTATCCGGGAGCGTTCCATATATAGAGCGTATGGTTTTACGCAAGTCCCGGCAATAGTGTCTCTGTTGAAGCCTATATTGTGCCCCTTTGTCATGAAATAGCCTTGAGCTGCAGACTGGTAAAAAACTGTGACCAAGAAATGTGCTTAACTTGAACATGGTCAGGCACATTTCTTAATTTTGCATTAACGAATAATCGAGCAGTTTATGAGATACGTAATAATAGATGGAAGAGGAATAATTCCTGATAGGGTAACAAAGATTGATAATTCTGCATTTGAAAATTGCACTCGTCTGGAAACCATCGTGATTCCTGATAGTGTAACATTAATTGAAGAAGCGGCATTTGCCAAGTGCGAAAATTTAAAATCAATCGTGATTCCTGACAGTGTAACCAAGATTGAGGCATGGGCCTTTAGCAGCTGTTACCTGCAATCGGTAACTATCAAGACTCTGGAGAAAGAACCAAACTTGCCATATAAAAACATTCAATTTATATTGCAGGCCTTATCGGAAATCTCAAAGCCTCTGGAAATTAATCTTCGTGTTCCTATAGGCTGCGGTTATGCTTATCGATGCAATTCTGGATTTGCGGGCAAACTCAAGAATATTATTGCGGATGTTAGAGACTAATGAGAAAATGATAACCACGGGGAACTTGAGTTAAAATCAAGTTCCCCGTGGCCTTCTGTTTTTATCGTTGATGCTAGAACCCGATCCTGTTGTTCCTGGTGCAGACTTTTTCTTGAGAACAAAGCTTGACGATAGACTCCATTGTCGGGACACCGCCTTCGAGGACTTCCTGCATGGTGGTCTTGCGGACGATGTTGTCGATCTCTCCGCCGCTGAAGTCGAAGTCCGACGCCAGCTTGTGAGCCTGCTCTGCGGAAAGGATCGGGAGCTTGTCCTGCCAGATGTTCTTCTTCGCTTCCACGCCCGGTTTGTCCAGGCGTATCTTGAAGAGGAAACGGCGTTCGAAAGCCTTGTCAAGATTCTCCTCAAGGTTGGTGGTCGCGATCAGTATGCCGTCGAGCTTCTCCATCTCTTCCAGCAGGATGTTCTGGATGGTGTTCTCGGTCTGGTCGACGCTTGAGCCCCTGCTCATGTCCTTGCGCTTGGAGAAAAGGCCGTCAGCTTCATTGAACAGAAGTATAGGTTTTATCTTGTAGCGCTTGCACTGCTGGCGGTAGCGGGTGAAGATGTCCTTGACGATTTTTTCGCTCTCGCCGTACCACATGCTCTTGGAGGCGCTGAGGTCCACGTGGACAATGTCCCTGCCGCTCTGGCGGGCCCACTGCATGACGGATTCTGTCTTTCCGGTACCCGGTGTGCCGTAAAGGAGTACGGCGACACCTTTGGAAAGGCCTTTGGACTCCAATCTTTCCGTCAATGTCCGGTAGTTCTCCTCCATGAGTGAATCGCCGACCATAGAAAGCTGACGCTGCTCATTCTCGGAGAAGAAAAGCTGCTTCGGCTTGATGTCCTGGCAGTTGACCAAGTCCTTCTTGTCGACTTTCTGGATGAACAGTTTGGCGTCCTCCTCGAAGAACAGCTCCTTGCCTTTGTCGGTAAGCACAAGGCCGGTCTGAGGTCCGAACAATGAACTTATGGAGGTAATCTCCACGAGGTCCAGCTCCTGAAGTTTATGTTTCTCTTCCTTGAACAGGTTCAAATATTCGGCGCGGTCCCTGACTGAAAACAAACATTTCAGCTCATTGATGAGATTGATGCCTCCGGGACAATAGTTGCAGGCCATATAGAACAGTATGCGGTCCCCTTCGGAGCGGATAAGTTCACGTACTTTTCTGATGCACGACAGCTGCTTGTTGTGGCTCTCCATTTTTAAAAGTTCACGCCTCCTGACTATTAGCGCATTGCGTGCCTCGGAATCATACTTTTCGTCATCATGGAAAAACTTTGTCACCATTCTGGCAAACTTGTAGCGGTCCGGGCAATCCAGTTTGTCTCCAAAGGATGCGTAGTCGTTTTCGAGCAGAATCTCCTTTCCCTTCTCGGTAAGTGTCATTTCTTCCCTGTCATCGCTTATGTAGACCAATTCATTGGAAATCAGGGCGTTTGTCCCGTCCAGGAGTCTGGCGCGTGCGGAAATGCGGTTTCCGAAAGAGTCATAGATATCTTCCAGAGTCCTTTCAATTGACGATCTTCTCGAAGGGCATTCGCAGAAATCATTGCAGATCTCATAGAAAAGTATCCTGTCAGAGAGTTCCTCCAGATGTCTGCGGACTTCCTGGACGAACGTCATGCTCGCATTGAGTTTCTCAGCATCGGACGCGACCTGAAGCAGACTGCGGAATGTCACGTCGGAATCCTGGACAGCGTTGCTGACCAGAGAGCATAAGGCATAGCGGTCGAAGTCTGAGGTCTTTGCTTCCACGCCTTCCAAGTTGGGAGTCTTATTGTCAATGATGCTGTTGAGAACGACCGGCGTGACTCCGAAGCTCTGTTCGACAATCTTGCAGGTCTTCATGCCGTGTGTGTTGATGTAGATGAGGCCTTTTTCCAGCAGATTCTTGATTGCCGGAATGTACTCCATCATGTCCAGGTTGGAACAGTCGTACATCGTGGACATTTCGTCAAAGTCGCATGTCCTTCCGCTGCATTCCTTTTCGAAAATCGGAATGAAAACGATGGCTTCATCGCGGGTCTCAAGTCCCAGGCAAGCCGTAAGATTGTCCAATGCCTCACTGATTTCCTTGCCTCCCAGACGGGCAAGCTTGCTGTTCTTCAGTTTGTTGGCGCAAAATTTTATCTGCTGAATTATGCTCTTGGCCATAAGTCTATGATTTTACTGATACAAAGGTATTGATGCGTACTGCTATAATTTGGCAGCATCCTTCTTCTTGTCGCTATATACTATACATAATTGCTTCGCCAATCTTACATGGAATCTCTAATTTTTTTATACCGCAGTGCCGCTGCCCCGCGCCACGACAGCCGCGTTTCATTCCACGACGTGCGTGTTAAAACGTTTTCCGCTCACGTCGCCACGAAAATAGTCCCTGTCGTGCGTGAAACGTGGCTTTTTACGCACGGCAGGGCCACACCGAGCTTCACAACACCTCCCCCGGTGTCGCAGTGCCATGTCTATTCGGGGAGAAGGACCCCTCGCTCCGCTACTCCATCCGACTCCATTCTGTAGCACAATAAAAAATCAGTGCCCCCAGAATGCCGTCCGGCAATGATGAGGACACTGATATTTTTATGATACGACGAACACTACATCATCGGTGGAGGAGGACCGCCAGGCCCGCCATGTCTTGGCCCGCCCGGCCCGCGCATGTTATTGGAAGCCTTGCTCATGTTGCCGAACCTCCATGTCAGCGACAGGATTACATAGCGGCCAAGCGTGTTGTTCCACGTCTCGGTATGATAGTTCGCTGAATCTGTTACGGACAAGTTCTTCGACTGGTTCAGAAGGTCGTATGCCTTCAGGGCCAATGTGAACCTGTTCTTGAACAGAAGCTTGGTAATCTCGGCATTGAGGATGTACTCATCCTCCTGAGGAGTCGCATAGCCCCTGTACCAGTTGTAGTTGAAATCAGAAACGAGCCCAAGACCGCCTGGAATTGTCCAGTTCATTGACGCTGACACCTGGTTGTTGCGGGTCACATTCATATTGGCAGACGAAATCGTGTACCAGGACTTGGCAATCCTTGAACGTCCGGAACCTGTAAGTTCCACGAAATTGTTCCGATATGTAAGCTTCAGCCTCTGGGTGAAATTCATCGTCTGCGTCAAGTTCTTGATGAACAAGTCACTCTTGTTCAAATCGGGGAAATCCTCATTGAACTTCACGTAATCGAACTCGTCGCCGTCATAATATTTGCTGGTGTCGAACGAACTCTTGCCCACGTAGGACGCTGATTTCGACCAACTTCCCGACGTCATCGAAGAAATGCTGAAATTCGACTTGGCAATCGGAGCATTGACGAACACCCTTGCGCTTGCATTGCCGGATGTAGGACCGTTTACAGGCAGAGAGAACGAAGTACCATTGGTATTGTACCAACTGGCATATACGATAGGGGACTGCACGAAACCACCCGATAAATTGCCATAGACCGACAAGAACTTCTTCTTGTTCGAGTATCCCAGGCGCATCCTCATATCATGGCTGAAATACGGCTTCAGGTAAGGATTACCGAGAGAAACATTGAGCGGATTGGAATTATCCGGAACCGGCATGAGCTGCGATGTCGTCGGCTGGGACGAACGTCCGAAATAGAATCCGCGTACATTCGTATTGTCATTGATATCATACCAGAGCATTGCCGAAGGCGACCAGTTCACGACGGTATTGTCGTAACTCTTGCCGTTGGTCTCGTTGTGCGTGATCGTCGGAATCACCGAAGCGCCGACCTGCGCGCGGAACTTGTCCTTCTGGTACATGAAATTGAAACCCGCGCGATGCGTCTGATACTGGTTCAGAATGTCGCTGGAATACGTGTCGTTGCGCACCATCCCGTCCTTGATGAACTCCATCTTCTCGATGTCAGCGCCGGCAGCCGAATCATAAGTATCCTTCGTTGACTTGTTCTGGCTCCATTTGTACTGATAATTCGCCTCCAGGTAAAAACCCGCGCCCAGCGGCTCGGTATACACCAGACGGCCGCTCAATGACGATGCGCGTGAATTCTGCGAGTACCACTGATTTACCGACTCCAGCTCATCTGCAGCGCCGTCAACGCCAAAGGTTTTTGTCAATGACTGATTCAGGCCCGTGAGGTCGTTGTTGCTGAAGTTATAGTCCACGTTCAGGGACAATGTCCTTCCGGGTATGCCGAGTTTCTGTCTGAAGAGGAAGAAACCATTGGCCGTCCAGTTGTCATTGTCGCCTACATTGCGGTTGAAACCCTCGTTCTTCGCGGTCGATTCCGTGGCGCCTGCAGCCAGGCCGTCAGTGGTGAATTTCGAATACTCGTTGAAATTACCCTTTCCGAAATTGAACTGCGGCTGGAAAAGTATGGAAGTATTGTCCGAGAACTTATGCTCCAGACGGGCACCGAAACGATGTCCGTCTGTCTTGTTCAGACTGAATCCGTCATTATTGTAAATGAGGCTGGAACCATCATCCAGGAACGTGGTCTTTTCACTCCTTTCCTGGACATCGTTTTTCGTGCTGTTATACAAGTAGTTGGCACCGAGCGTCATCTTGTCCTGGAAAAGGTCCCAGGAACCGTTTGCGCCGCCCATCCAGGAAGTCGTGATGCCGTTAGTGTTGCCCCAGCCGCCTGAACCACGGCCCATTCCGCCGCCACGCATTCCGCGCATCATGGAACCGGCAAGATCATTGAACCCGCGATTGTTGGTATTGTTGCCGTTGAAAATGAAGCTGAGCTGGCTCTTTTCGGTGAACCGGCCTGCGAAAGCAGCGCCCTGATATCGCCAATCTCCGTTGCCGCTGGTCGTATTCTCCAGCCAATCATGTCCGGCGCCGGCCATGACGTTGCCGAAGACGCCGTTCATCATGCCTTTCTGGATGGAAAGGTCAATGACGGTCTCTTCCTGGCCGTCGTCAATGCCTGTGAACTGAGCCTGGTCTGATTTCTTCTGGACTACCTTCACCTTATCCACGATTTTGGCAGGGATATTCTTGGAAGCCAACTGCGGATCATCCAGGAAGAATGTCTTTCCGTCAATTGTTATCTTGCTGATAGTCTGTCCGTTTGCTGTAACGGAACCATCCGAACCGACCTCCACGCCCGGAAGCTTTTTCAGCAAATCTTCCAGCATGTCATTGTCAGTTGTCTTGAACGAAGTCGCATTGTACTCGATCGTATCTTTCTTGATGACGATAGGATTACCGGTAGCGGAAACGCTCGCTGCATCCAGAACCTGCTTGTCCGGATCCATCTTTATCACACCGAGATTGATAGATTCCTTCAATGTAATCTCTTTGCTGAATGTCTTGTAGCCAAGAAGCTCCGCCTTGAAAACATAGCTTCCGGCAGGGACCTTCTCTATGGTCGCCTTGCCCTTGTCGTCCGAAAGCGCATATTTGAATGCGGAAGTCGAACCCTGCTTGGCGAGCGAAACCGTAGCGTAACCCACAGCCTCACCGGTTGATGAGCCCTGCAAAACCACGGTTATGGTCCTGGTCTGTGCCGTCGCGGCAAAAGAAATAGCGAGCATTGCAATCAGCCCGCATAACATAGCAATGATTTTTTTCATTGTCTGTCCAAGTTTATCATTAACACAACACATCGTAGGGATTCCATCCCGGAATCCGCATCTTTAGACAAGGAAGCATGGCGGAAGTTTAATCCGTCAGGCAAGTTTTTATCTGTTTTTTATCCTTCCTGGATTGTCTGCAATGAACTTCTCCCAAGAAGAACCGGAATTGAGCCCCGCAAGCGGATTTGTCATCTGATAATGATGGCACAATGCTATCGCAAGCGCGTCCGTCGCATCGAGAAATTTCTCTTCAATGTCTATCCCCAGTGTCTTCTGGAGAATGGTGTTTACCTGCATCTTGGACGCTGCCCCATTGCCGGTGACAGCCTCTTTGGCCTTTCGTGGGGCATATTCCGTAATCGGTATGCCTCTGGTCGAAGCCGCAAGCATTGCAGCGCCCTGGGCGCGCCCGAGCTTCAGGATTACCTGTGCGTTCTTTCCGTAAAATGGTGACTCCAAGGCCATTTCGTCGGGGGAGTACCTGTCGCAGATATCTCCGATTTCGTTGAAAATACGACAAAGTTTCATATACGGGTCCTTCTCCTTTCGAAGGTCAATGACTCCCATCTCCACATATTCAGCCTTGTTCCCCTCAGTACGGATAACCCCGAAGCCAAGGATGTTGGTTCCGGGGTCAATTCCTAATATAGTCTTCATCAGATGTTAGTCGATGTAGTCGAACCCGGTGTAAGGGCGGAGAATCTCAGGAATTACGATTCTGTCCTCCTGCTGGTTGTCCTCAAGCATAGCGGCCACGACACGAGGCAATGCCAATGAACTTCCGTTCAGCGTGTGGCAGAGCTGCATCTTGCCGTTTTCGTCCTTGTATCTCAAGTGGAGACGGTTTGCCTGATATGTCTCGAAGTTGGATACTGAAGAAATCTCCAGCCATCTGCCCTGGGCTGCTGACCACAACTCGAAGTCGTAAGTGATTGCTGATGTGAAGCTCAGGTCACCGCCGCAGAGACGGAGAATCCTGTATTTGAGGCCGAGCTTGTTCACGAGGCTCTCCACGTGCGCGATCATCTCGTCGAGCGCAGCGTATGAATCCTCAGGTTTTTCAATGCGGACGATCTCCACCTTGTCGAACTGGTGCAACCTGTTCAGTCCGCGGACATCCTTGCCGTATGAACCTGCCTCACGACGGAAGCATGGAGTGTATGCGGTAAGCTTCTGCGGGAACTGGTCATTGTTCAGGATGACATCCCTATAAATATTGGTAACAGGCACTTCGGCTGTAGGTACGAGATAGAAATCGTCGAGACCTACATAGTACATCTGGGCTTCCTTGTCTGGGAGCTGGCCTGTACCGAAACCTGAAGCGGCATTGACCATGACAGGAGGCTCGATTTCCTTGTATCCGGCAGCAGTATTGTTGTCGAGGAAGAAACTGATGAGCGCTCTCTGGAGCTTGGCGCCCTTGCCCTTGTATACAGGGAAGCCTGCGCCGGTAAGTTTTACTCCGAGGTCGAAGTCGATGATGTCGAACTTCTTGGCGAGTTCCCAGTGAGGAAGAGCGTTCTCCGGGAGTTTGATTTCCGGACCGCCCATCTTGACTACCTGGTTGTCTTCTGCACCTTTTCCCGGAACTACCAGGTCACAAGGTATATTTGGAAGCAGAACCAACTGGGCCTCAAGCTCTTTGCTTGTAGCATCAGCCTTTGCGAGAAGTTCGCTGGACTTTGCCTTGAGTTCGGCAACTTCCTTCTTGGCCTCTTCCGCCTCTGCTTTCTTGCCTTCTTTCATGAAGCCGCCGATAAGTCCGGCCTTCTGTTTCTGCTGTGAGAGAAGACCGTCGCTCTCTGTCTGGAGCGCTCTCCTCTCGGTGTCAAGTTCGAGAACTTTGTCAACGATTGCTTTTGCGTCGAAATTTTTGACTGCCAGCTTCTTGACCACGAAATCCGGGTCGTTGCGAAGCATTTTGAGTGTCAGCATATCTATATGTATTTATTTAATTGATTCGGATAATTAAGTAATCCTTAAAAAATAACTTGGTAATCTTTGCTCGTCTTTTCGGTCTATATTCCTTTTCTCATCAGTCGTGTACGTCCAGTACACTCCTTCTTCTAAAAGAAATCTATCCTCGAAAATACTTCTCAAATCTTTACCAACTTATTTTTTTATGCTTACTAAAAAAGAAAAGAGGACCGCACGCCGAAACTCGAAGTGCAATCCTCATCTGTCTTTCTAGACCCTTCGAGTTTAGTTCTCAAAAGGCACAACCGACACGTATGATTTGTTTTCTCTCTTTCTTGTGAAAACTACTGTGCCGTCTACAAGTGCATAGAGAGTGTGGTCTCTTCCCATTCCGACGTTCTTGTCAGCATTGTGAACAGTGCCTCTCTGACGTACGATGATGTTGCCGGCCTTTACGACCTCACCACCGAATTTCTTGAGTCCGAGTCGTTTGCTTTGTGATTCACGACCGTTCTTGGAACTACTTTGACCTTTTTTATGTGCCATAATTCAAATTCTCCTTTAATTTAGCGATCTGTAAATAATTAAGCGATAGAGTCGATGCGGATCTTTGTCAGTTTCTGGCGGTGACCGTTGGATTTCTGATATCCTTTACGACGAATCTTCTTGAAAACGATAACCTTCTTTGCTTTGGTATCGTCCTCGAGAACTGTAGCCTTCACTACTGCGCCCTCTACGTAAGGAACACCGACTTTCACATCACCCTCGTTGTCGATGAGGAGTACCTGATTGAATTCTACGGACTCGTCTTTCTTCGCTGCAAGGCGATTGACGAAAATCTCTGCACCAGCCTCTACCTTGAACTGCTGGCCTGCAATGTTTACGATTGCGTACATTACTATAAAAACTTATTAAGTTTCGGCTGCAAGCGTCCACATTGCATGCGGAACTTTCCGGAGCTTGACAGTCATCTGATGTTTAAGACTGCAAATTTAGTGTTTTTCTTATATTCCGCAAAATTATTTGCTAAATTTGCGTCATATAACTGTTTGTTGTCAAGCTAAAACCGAAAAACTCATGGATACGCCATTCCAGTTCGCCAAATACGTGACAGGAAAGTACTTTGCCGGCAGACGACAGGATTGTGTCACGATGTCCAATCTCCTTTCCCAAGGGGAAAACATTGTTCTCTGGTCCCCGCTGAAATCAGGCAAGATGTCCGCAGTCCAGCAGACTTTCCTGAACATGAGGACATCCGGCAAGCAGTTCATTATCTGTGATATGGATATGACTGCCATACATGATGCCGGCCTGTTCATCCGCAGGTATGCCGGAGCGTTGCTCTCGTCGGTAGCCTCGACGAAGGATGAATTTGAAGAAATGTCCGCCCGTCTTCTGGCAGGGACCTCGCTGGTCTTCGATCCCGTGCGTTATTCCGACAGCGGCCATGTCTTTCCGGACTCCGGCGAGGCGGGCCCGGCTGAAATCAATGCCGTCGCCCATCTGCCGTTTGCATTGTCTGCGGAACGTGACACTCCTATGGTGGTGCTTCTCCGTGAGTTCCAGAACATTGACTCCGACATGGGCGAGAAATTCTTCAAGGCATTGGAAAGCGAAATCGGCGCAGCCCGCGCGGTCGGCAAACCTTCGTGCTCCTTCATTTTCATGGGCTCCAGGGTCAATGCGATGGAAAGCATCTTTCAGCGCAGGCGCTTTTTCTGGCATCTTGCCGAAAGGTACACATTGTCCGAAATCTCGGATGCGGAAATTTCCGACCACGTCATGAAAGGTTTCGTCGCCGGCGGAAAAGTGCTGGACAGGGACCTGCTGCAGGGCGTGATCCGCATGTTCAGAAACAATATATGGTATATAAATCACTTTTTCTTCATCTGCGACTCCCTTTCGAAAGGCTATATCAGCGAGTTGACCCTCAATGATGCCCTAGCCGGCATGATTTCCGTGCATGAACCGAGGTTCGTCTCGATTATGGATGACCTGACCGGTTTCCAGGAGCGTCTGCTGAAGGCAGTCCTGGACGGCAATGTGAAGTTCAGTACGACGGAAGTCATTGACAAATACAGACTTAACTCTTCCGCCAACGTGAAGCGTCTGAAAGATGCCCTCATGAAGAAAGAGGTGATAATGTTCAATGATAAAGATGAGCCGGTCATTCAGGACCCTCTGTTCGAATATTGGCTCAGGAAATTTTATTTCGGGGAGGAAAAATGAAAAAGCTTGTAGTTTTGACTGGCGCCGGTGTGAGCGCCGAAAGCGGAATCAGCACGTTCAGGGACAATGGCGGGCTTTGGGACAATTACGACCCGCAGCAAGTCGCGTCCATCGAGGGCTGGTACCAGAATCCGGGCCTGATGCTCGACTTCTACAATAGAAGGAGGCACGAGCTCGAAGGAGTAAGACCCAATGACGCACATCGCGCCATCGCTTCGCTCCAGGATAATTTCAATGTCAATGTCATTACGCAGAATGTGGACAATCTCCATGAGCGCGCAGGCAGTTCCAATGTCCTGCATCTCCATGGCGAACTCACCAAGGTAAGGCCGGAAAACTGCTGCAATGAGGAGGACGGCTTCTCCGAAAAGACCGTCTTCGACATCGGTTACGGGGAAATACATCTGGGAGACAAGGCCCCGAACGGACATCAGTTGCGCCCTCATATAGTATGGTTCGGAGAGCCTGTGCCTAAGATTGAAAAGGCGATTGACATCGTATCGGAAGCGGATCTCCTTCTGATTGTCGGGACGTCGCTCAGCGTTTATCCTGCAGCCGGTCTTTATAGATATGCGCCGCTTGATGCCCCTGTGTATCTGATAGATCCGGGTGAAATCAATGTACGTGACCGCAGAGTCCGCCATATCCAGACCAAGGCGACCGAAGGAATGAAGATTTTCATGTCCGATGTTTTGGGGTAATCTGAAAAATTCTGGCAGAAAAGAGCTCCGAAATGTTGCCAATCCGGATAATTGTTGTATCTTTGCACCCGCTAAATCCGGAAACAAACATGTAACTCATTCGGATTCAGTAGATTTGTAAACAAAAGGAGGTGATTCAGATATGATTATTGTACCACTTAAGGAAGGTGAGAACATCGAGAGGGCTCTCAAGAGATTCAAGAGAAAATTCGAGAAAACAGGTGCTATCCGCGAACTTCGTGCGAGAAAGAACTTTGTAAAGCCATCTGTCAGGAAAAGAGAGCAGCTTCAGAAGGCTATCTACGTACAGCATCTGCAGCTTGAGGACGAGCAGTAAGCTTGGCACAGAATCTTATATCTGAAACAGATATATCCAAGGACCGGCCATTATGGTTTCGGTCCTTTTTTTATTATATTTGTAGACTTTGCGGAATTTCCGCACGTTGATAAGGTTTTTTGATTCAGAAGACATGGACAAGAAAGAGGATATTGAAAAGAAACCACTGAAATACAAGCGTTTCCGTTGGCTGAAAATAACATTGGGAATAATCGCCGGAATTTGGGCGGCGTTCCTGATAGTGATGCATATCGTGGTGAATCCGGCATTCCTGATGCGGATGGCCGACAAATATATCCCCCAATACGTCGATGCCGATGTCCACATAGGAAACATTTCGGCGTCCGTGCTCAAGAGTTTCCCGAACCTGAACATTGAGGTCAATGACTTCATAGTGACCTATCCGCATGACAGATATTCCAGATATGATTCCGTCGGAGCAGATGGTATTCTTCGCCATGCCGGAAGATCGGAAACCGTTGATACACTGGCTGCTGTAAGGAAAATGACATTGTCGGTAAACTATCTTTCGGCCCTTGTCGGCAGGGTGCGCATCCACGAGGCGAGCCTGGACAAGCCGCATTTTTTCGCACATAGCTATGGCGACGGCAATGCCAACTGGAACGTGCTGAAGACATCTGCGACTGAAGACAACGGAGATACCACAGCCCTGTCATTGCCGACGATAACAGTGAACAAAATCTGCCTTACGGGAGCCCCGAAGATTGTATATACGGATTGCCAGGATACGGTTTATGCGGCTATCTTCCTGAAACAGATGCATTTCCATGGAAAACTTACCAATGCGTCCGCATCTGCGAACAAACTTGGACTGGAGATTGACACGATGTTCGTTTCCGGACGTCTTCCGGCGGACACGGTTGCACTCGCCATGGACCATCTCCGTATCCATGAAAAGGATGAAATGATAGCATTCGACGCCGGGGCCAAGGCCTTTCTCGGTATGAGCGATTATGGCAGAGTGATGCTGCCGCTCGGATTGAAAGGCCATGCAAGCATCGCTGGAGGAAAGGTTCCGGACGTGACTCTGCATGACTTCGAGGCGGATGTGGCCGCCATTTCAATGACCGGAAACGGCCGCGCTACATTTTATGCTGACAGCACCTATATCAAATCAGAAATTTCCATCAATGAATGCCGCGTGGAAGACCTGATCCAGTACTTCGGAAAGAATTTCTTCCCGGAAGCCACGGATTTGGACACCGATGCGAAAATAACACTTACGGCATTGTGTGACGGCTACTATAATCCGGCCCGGGAATCGCTTCCGCAGTTGATTGCCGAACTGGTCATGCCTAAGGCCAATGTGAAATATCCCGGGATTCCTGATGGAAAGATGTCATTGGATATCAATGCGATGACGGACAATGCAGGACGCCTGGACGTCAGCATTGACAATATGTCGATGAGTTTCGGCGGCCTTGATCTGGACGTGGCCGGAACGGTGTCCGATGCGGCAGGTGACGACCCGCTCGTGAATGTGGAAGGCATAGCCTATGCTTCATTGGACGAAATGATGGCTTTCCTGCCTGACACTTGCGGTTATAGCTTGTCCGGAGAACTGGATGCCATTCTCACCGGCAAGATCCGCATGTCCCAGATGAATCCGTACAATTTCTATAAGGCCAAGCTGGACGGATATGTGCGGAGCCGCAATGTGGTGTTCAAATCACAGGCGGATACATTGGACACCTGGATAGGCGGTCCTGAAATAGGCATCAAGACCATCAGGAACAAGATTGACGGCAATATTCCGAAAGGTGCTGAGATACTGGCGCTTACGGCCAAGGTGGACTCTTTGTTCGCGACATACGGGAAGGATATCAAGGTGAGCGTTTCCGGAGTCAATGCCGAGGCGCAGAATGCCGCGCAGATAAATTCCGGCGAGCATAAGGGCGAAAAGCACCCGCTGATGGCAATGCTTTCCGTCGGGAAGCTGCTGTTCAACGGCTCGGATTCCCTCTTCGCCGGTGTTATAGGCTCGCAAAATATTTTCAATTTCTCACATGCCGTCAGGGGAAAAACGCTGGAGCCGAGATTGTCCATTTCGAGCACCAATTCCCGTGTATTCGCACGTGAAGGCGTGAACCGCTATGGTTTCCGCGATGCGAATTTCAATGCCTCTGCACGTATGACCGCCTTCGAAAGAAACCAGAAACGCAATATGCTGCTGGATTCATTGCAGAGAGTCTATCCTGGAACGCCGCGTGATTCATTGTTCAGGAAGATGATCCGTGCCAAGATGGCGGGACGGCCGGTTCCGGATTTCATTGCAGAGAAGGATTTCCGGAAGAAAGATCTGGACCTGAAACTGAATGAGACACTGGCCAAATATCTGAAAGAGTGGGATATGAGAGGCGGTCTGGATATACATAGCGGCATGGTCATCACCCCATATTTCCCTGTCAGGAATGTCATTGAAAATGTGCAGGGTACCTTTAATACCGACGTCGTGAAACTGGAGAACTTCACATTGAAACCTGGTAATTCCGACCTGTCGGCGAGGGGAGTCCTCAGCGGGGTGAGACGTGCATTGCTGGGGTATGGGCCGTTGAAACTGGATTTGAAATTGACGTCACAGAAGATTGATGCCAATGAATTGCTGACGGCTTACAGTGCCGGAGTGAAATATACACCGCAGGCGATGGTCAATAACTCTTCGATGGATGATGCCGAGTATCTGGCCACGTTGTCGGCTTCGCATGAAGCGGCGGCACAGGACAGCACATACGCGCTGGTAGTCGTCCCGGCAAATCTGATTGCCGATATCTCGCTGGAAGCCAATGAGGTAGACTATTCGGACCTGAAGATTACCTGGCTGGCTTCGGATTTGACCATGAAGGAGCGATGCATTCAACTGACCAATACCTTGGCTACCTCGAATATGGGTGACATCTTCTTCGAAGGCTTCTATTCGACCAAGACCAAAAAGGATATCAAGGCTGGATTTGACTTGAATCTGACCGATATTACTGCTGATAAGGTAGTGCAGCTCTTCCCGGCAGTGGATACCATCATGCCGATGCTGACTTCATTCAAGGGAATGCTTGATTGTGAGATGGCGGCGACCAGTTCATTGGATACCAATATGAATTTCATCACTCCTTCCATGAGCGGCATCATGAAGATCAGCGGCCGTAATGTGGTACTGGAGGAAAGTCCTGAATTCAAGAAATTGGCGCGGATGCTGATGTTCAAGAACAAGAAGAGCGGCAAGGTGGCGGACATGTCCGTGAGCGGACTTATCAGTGACAACAAGCTGGAGATTTTCCCGTTTGTGCTGAAAATCGACCGTTATACATTGGCAATGAGCGGTATGCAGAATTTCGACCAGACATTCAAATACCATGTTTCCGTGCTGAAATCGCCGATTCCGTTCAGGTTCGGCATAAATATCTTCGGTAGTTTCGACGATTGGAAGTACAGGATAGGGAAGGCCAAATACAAGAGTACCAATGTCCCTGTATTTACTGCCCAGATAGATACCTTGCAGATGAACCTTGTCAGCTCGATACACAATATCTTTACCAAGGGTGTGGATCTGGCGGTGCGTCAGAACGAGTCGATGAAGAATACCATAGAAGCGAACAAGAAGTCCATGGGCTACGACCCGGATATCAAGCTGGATTCGCTCGACAGCGGCAAGATGAAGATGCTGGATTCTCTCCAGATTTCGTATGATACGCCTGTGGATTCAATGTTGAACGCACGTATGGATTCGCTGGCAGTGATTCCGGAAGTGGTTGAGACTGAGGAGGAAACCGGTTCCAAGATGCAGCAGTACATTGACAATCGCAAGCAGAACCGTACCTCCCGCGAGGAGCGTCAGGCCGAGAAACACCGCAAGCGCCAAGCCCGCGATGCCGCCAAGCGAGGCGAAGCCCTAGTCGCGCCCATCCAAGACGAAACAGGAACTGATATTTGAATAATACACACATTATATTTTGAGTAGATGGACAGCAGCGATTATATAGAAGTGAGGGTAACGATTAATCCTTTTACGGACGAGAACGCGGAAATCTTGGAGGCGATGGTCTCCGACTTGCCGTATGACTCTTTCTTGACGGAAGACAACGTGGTGAAATGCTATATCCAGAAACCGCAATTCGACAGGCAGGCCCTGAAAGCCGTGCTCTCCGGATTGCCGTTCAAGACATCTTTCGAAGCACTCCCTGTGCCGTTCCACAACTGGAACATGCAGTGGGAGAGCACTTTCCAGCCGATAGTCGTCGATGGTAAGGTGACGATAAAGCAAGCTGAAGACAAGACGACGCCATCTACCCGTTACAACATCCGCCTGCGCCCTGAAATGGCATTCGGGACCGGACACCATGAAACTACCTACATGATGATGCAGTCGATGCTGGACAATGCCGACCTTATCCGTGACAATGTCGTGATGGACATGGGCTGCGGCACGGCATTGCTCGCCATCCTTGCGGCCAAAATGGGAGCTGCCAAGGTGTACGGCATTGATATTGACGCAGTTGCAGCGCAGTCTGCCTATGACAATGCCCGTCTGAACCGCGTCGGACGTAAGGTCGAAACCTATTGCGGGGATGCCTCCCTCCTTCAGATGGGAAAGTACAATGTCCTCCTGGCAAATATCCACAGGAACATCATCATCATGGATTTGCGCACATACGCAGGCTCATTGAAAGCCGGCGGACTGCTGATGTTGAGCGGTTTCTATACGACTGACGTTGAGGCTATTATGGCGGAAGCCGTGAAGTATGGTCTGGAGCTCGTTTGTGAAAGAGAACGTGACGGCTGGGCATGTCTGACATTGCGCCGCACGTCCCCGGTCTCCATATCTTCTATTCTTGGCGCGTGATTCTGGCACGCACTACCACTCCCAGAAGAAGCAGAATCGAGAAGAATGCGCACATGCGCCCTATGATGTCGCCCTGACGGACGAAGAAAGTCTCTGAATCATTGAGATTTACGCTGCCTGTCAGTACGGCCGGCTCCCACCATGCCGTGTGTGAGACGATGTCGCCGCGCTGGTTTATGAATGCCGAAATTCCAGTGTTGGCGCTCCTTGCAATGTCTCTTCGTGTCTCGATGGCACGCAGCGACGAATATCTCAAGTGCTGGCTGTACCCCGGCGTATCTCCCCACCAGGCGTCATTCGTGATTACGACCAATGCTTCCGCGCCCGCCCTCACATATTCGGCGCAATGCTCGGGATACACTGATTCATAACAGATTGCGCATCCGAGCGGAACACTTTCGGTGATGTGTCCGGTGCTGTCGCTGGCGACGCAATGCAGCAGCGAAACTTCATCCTGGCCGATGCATCTTCCCATCACGCCGCCAAGCAGATTGTCGATCTTGCAGAAAAATGCCGGATACGGTGTCATTTCCACACCTACGACCAGCTTGGACTTGTGATAAATTTCGGCATTGTCCTTGCCGTCTATTATCAATGCTGAATTGTGCGACTCCACCCATTGGTTCTCGCCCACGTTGCGGGCCGTTGCCGAAGGTGCATTGTCGGAGAACAAATAACTGTATGAGGATGCGCCGAACAGTAAATTCACGTCCTGATGATCAGACAGATAGCTTCTGAACCTGCGATATGTGCGGCTTCTGCCCACATCATTTGTCACTACGCCGCCGGTGAAAGTCTCCGGAGCGAGGATGAGCAGCATGCTCGTATCCCCGGCATTGCGGTTCTTCAGAACCGATTCCATCTGCCCCTGCAGAATCGCGTTCTGCTCATCCTGGGTCAATGCCTGGAATTTATGGTAAGGGTCAATGTTCGGCTGCATTATGGCGACATCCAGTTTGCGCGTGGTGTCCTCTTTATAAGAGTAATACATTGACATTGAAACTATTGCCGGCGCAAGCAGGACTATGGTGTATGAACTTGCGGCTGCGGATTTTGCCTTGGCGTTGAACCTGTACCAGCTGCCGTCGGAGAGAGAAACCATTATGCCGAACAGCCCCAGATTGCATGCCCAGATCCATAGCGAACCGCCTAGCGTGCCGAGATATTCGTACCATTGGGCGAGCGGGACGGTGCCGGCAAATGCGTTTCCGAGTACCAGCCACGGCCAGGAAATCTGCGCCACTGTCAGATAATATTTCTCCCACGCAATCCATAGCATAGCCAGGAAAATGTATGGCAATGACCCTTTCAGCACCCTGCGGCTCCAGCGGAAAGTCCCGAATATCAATGACATCTGGAAGGCATTGGCCACGCATGCGAAGGTGCCGCCGCCGATCGTGGCGTTGCATACCCAGAACGTCGTGACAGCGTTCCACAGGAGAAATGCGGTGTAATGCCATATCCAGACGCGTTTCATTCCGGACAATGTTGCGATGCGCTCCATGCAGAGAAGCGGAACGAGGCCGAACAATGCCAATGCTCCTGTATTCGGAACCAGATATGGTACGGACATCAGTACGACGAAAAGAAGTACGAGTATCGATAGAAGAACTTTCTGATTTTTCATGATTTCAATGCGCTTTCATTGTTATATACTGAAAGCATTCGGCAAAGATATGAATTTAATTATTATCTTTGCATGTTTGGTGCTAGATTGATTCAGTATGCTGCTAGATATTCTAAAGGGTTTTATAATAGGAATCTGTGCATCTGTCCCATTGGGGCCGATTGCTATCCTCGTTATACAGAAATCACTCAGTGAAGGGCATAAATCAGGCTTTCTGGCCGGTCTGGGGGCTTGTCTCGTGGATACGCTGTTTGCCGTGATCGCCATATTTGCATTGGCGATTGCCGAGGCGTTCATGAAAGACTACAGTGCCCTTATAATGGTAGGAGGCGGAATCATCGTTACGCTTCTCGGTTGCAGCCTTGCGCTCAAGGACCCTTTCCGCAAGATGAAACAGGAAGATTCCACGCCGTCATATTCGCTGAAGGACTTTTTTCAGGCAGTCATCATGGGAATCTCCAATCCGGGGGCGATACTTGTGATTTTTGCTCTTTTCGCGTTCTTCGGCATTGAACTGGAACCCCATGATTTCAGGGTCGCTCCGATACTTCTGGCATTGAGCGCCGGCTCCGCATTGTACTGGTTCTTCTTCTCGTGGATTTTCAGCCGGATGAGACGGAATTTCAAGTTGGGTACGATATTGTGGATCAACAGGATAACGGGTATAATAGTGACTATAATAGGTATTGCGCTTCTGACTGAGGGAGTTATGGAGGTTATATTCGGTCACGCATAATAGACGCTGCAAAGATGGATTTTAAAGGATTTTTTTCGAACTGGTTTGTAAAGAACCTTCTGATAGCTGCCATTGCTGTACTTGCATTGGTGTTTGCAAGCAATTTCCTTCTCAAGATAGGTACACACCACGGACAGGAAATTGAGGTTCCTGATTTTGCCAATATGAGTGTGGCCGATGCCGGGCATATCGCTGCGGAATCAGGCATCAGGGTTATTGTAACGGACTCTGTCTATGTGAGGAAAATGGGACGCGGCCTTGTTTTCGCGCAGTTCCCGAAGGCCGGCAGCAGGGTGAAGCTCGGCAGGCAGATCAAGCTGACCATCAATTCGGTAGTTCCCAAGAGGGTTACCATGCCGGATCTCGTAGGATTTTCAATGCGCCAGGCCAAGGCTGAACTGATGTCCAAGGGCTTGGTTCTCGGCAGGCTCCGCTATGTCAACGATATGGCGACGAACAATGTTCTCAAACAGTTGTACAGGGGACGTGAAATCGCTCCGGGAAAGGCAGTGGACAGCGGCTCTGAGATTGACTTGGTAGTCGGTTTGGGTGCTGACAACCAGACATATGTGCCGGATGTTACAGGAATGAAGTACATGAGGGCCGTGGATGCCGTCCATGACAATTCCCTCAATGTCGCAAGGCTCAGATTCGACAAGAGCATCCATACATACAGTGATTCTTTGGATGCTGTAGTATATAAACAGACTCCGTCAGCGGGCGAAATGTCTGTTACTATGGGTTCTGAAGTCACTCTGTATCTTTCATCACCAGACAGCAAAAAGTAATGGAGCAGGAATTGATGTTTCCCGTGGAGGAAGAGTCTGCGGTAGATGGGCTTATCGTCGAAGAAGGGGAAGATAGTGCTTCGGAAGAGGATGAGCAGGGGATGTTTGAGCATTTCAGGCTCAATGTGGACAAGGGACAGACTCCTCTCCGTGTGGACAAGTATATGGCGTGCCATCTGATGGACACGTCCCGCCACCGCGTACAGCTTGCGATAAAGAACGGTTACGTAAAGGTCAATGACAAGCCTGCGAAGGCGAATCTGATAGTGCGTCCAGGTGACGTGATACGTTTCGTCATGCCTTACGAGAGGCGTGGTTTCGAGGTGCTCCCGGAGAACATTCCGCTTGACATAGTATATGAAGATGAAGACCTTCTGGTCGTGAACAAGCCTGCCGGCATGGTGGTGCATCCCGGTCATGGTCATTTCGAAGGAACATTGATAAATGCCCTTTCCTATCATCTTGGAATTACACAGGGACCTGACGCGAAGGACGAGCGCATGGGCGTGCTGGTCCATCGCATTGACATGGATACTTCAGGCTTGCTGGTGGTGGCGAAGAATGACGAGTCGCAGCTGGACCTGGCCGGGCAGTTTTTCCGCCATACCATTGAGAGAAAATATGTTGCGGTGGTCTGGGGAAACCTGAAAGAGGATGAGGGAACGATTGTCGGCAATATCGGCAGGGACCCCAACGACCGTCTGCGTTTCAAGGTTTATCCGGAGGGGGACAAGGGCAAGCATGCGGTTACCCATTACAGGGTGATTGAGCGTTTCGGTTATGTGACCGTGGTGGAGTGCCGTCTGGAGACAGGCCGTACCCATCAGATCCGTGTCCACATGAACCATATCGGCCATCCGCTTTTCAATGATGAGAGATATGGCGGGTCGGAAATCCGCAAGGGGACCATCTATGCGAAGTACAAGCAGTTCATCCGGAATTGTTTCGAATTGTGTCCGCGTCAGGCGCTTCATGCCAAGACTCTTGGGTTCGTGCATCCTCGCACCAGGGAGTTCATAAGGTTCGATTCTCCGCTTCCTGCTGATATGCAGGCCCTTATAAACAAGTGGCGTGATTATGCGGGGAATATGCCTTCGGAAGAGGAATAGGCTTAGGCCAATCCTTGGAGTCTGATTTTCAATGCCTTGTCAGACAATTTTTCAATGGCTTCCGCTTCGGTGCCGCATTCCGCGATGATTTCATCGAATCGGGTCCATCGGTATGCCGACAGCAATGATTCTTCGACCCAGTAGGAGAACATTGTCTCTGTTCCTTTGGCTTTCAGGTAGTTTTCTTCCTTCTTTGCTTTCAGGTACAGTTCCAGTCCGTCCGCGGTGTCGTGCCATAGGTCGACAAAGGCGTGGTCGTAGCCGTAGCATTCCATCTCGTGGTGCATGAAGTCGAATGCGTCGCTTCTGATTATCCTGATTTTGTCGCGTTCCGGGAATTGCGGCAGGATATGTCTGCTGAAAAGGTCAATGACTTCTTCGTCCCGTTCCACGATGTCGACGGATTCTACGTCCTGCTTCGATGATGCCATGAACGCGAAGTAGCCGAGTCCAAGGCCGAAGGTCACGACTTTCCCTTCGGCAATGCCGATGGCGCCTCGCATCGTTTCGATTTCGCTGGGCTTGACTGCCATCCATTCCCTTCCGTCCTGTTCCACGGCAGGGTAGCTGAACCTTTCCCTGAAATAGCCTGCCTGCGGGATTTCGCGAAGGTCCGGTTCCATGCGTATGTCATTGCAGATGAATGCTTCGTATGGTTTGTATGTATAGTGTGTGAATCGCCAATGTCTTGTCGCCGCGTCCGGAAACCTGATGGTCTTCAGATATGGATTGTCAATGTAATCGGCGATGTCCAGCCTGTGCACCGCTTCAGTGAAATAGTCCGGGATGATGCGGTCATCCTCCGGTACTCCTGCGAATCCGGCCATGAAGGCTGCATACAATGTTTCTTCCGGCAGTTCTCCGTCCGGGTCCGCATCGTGTATCAATGAGGCGGTTATCGCCGTAGGCGTTTCGTCTATATATTCCGCTATTGTCCATGCCGCCGCGTTGTTGGCGTCACGAACTGCGCCTAGTTTCTCTCTCCAGTTCTCCATTACCATTCGTTTTGTCGGCAAATATCTGCAAATTATTCGAAATATCGGCCGGAATTTTAGGAATTGAAAAAAATGTATTAGATTTGTAGTCCTTTCGGACACAGAATGCGGCAGCTTCCAACTAGGCCAATTTCAGCGATGGGCTTCATGTTATGAGCCTTCCGGAGGGAATTGCGAGCGTGTTGTAATTGGTAGCCAAGCCAGACTTAGGATCTGGTGCCTAGTGCGTATGGGTTCGAGTCCCTTCGCTCGCACGGAAAAAAGAGGCTGACCCAAAAGGTCAGCTTCTTGCGTTTATAAGGAT
>ULTG01030954.1_pt1 | contig 24036 bp, 16 predicted proteins | sample 1957461 | NCBI WGS metagenome assembly ULTG01 (sample SAMEA4835730, study PRJEB28245) | human gut metagenome | biome: gut microbiome; material: fecal sample | place: Denmark | collected 2008
CGAACTTGAAAGCCTTATCCTCACCTTCTTGGAAAAGAAACCCGGTGCAAAAGGATATGAAATTGCAGAATATATCCAAAAAGGAGCTGCTACGACAGAGCGTTATTTACGATCACTGAAAGATAAAGAATTAATAGAATACAAAGGTTCCCGTAAAACCGGCGGATATTATAAAAAATAACATGAAACAAGTAATCCTATTCATCTTCTTACTTGCCCTTCTTTCCTCCTGCGGCGGAAAAAGCAAGAGTTCTTCTGTAATAGAAGCAGAAAAAGCAATCCCTTTGCGTTATGCAGAAAACCTCAGCCTGTCTGCAACCGAAGACTATACCATTGCCCGTCTGCGCAATCCATGGGATACGACCCGGATACTGCACACCTATGTCTTGGTTGACAAAAAAAAGTCCCTGCCTGCCGACTTGCCGGAAGGGACACTTGTCCGCACGCCATTGAGTAAGGCCGTTGTTTACTCATCCGTACATTGCGGATTGCTCAACCAGATTGGTGCATTGAAAAGTATTGGAGGAGTCTGCGATTTGAAGTATATCAAACTGCAAGAAGTGCAGGATGGCTGCCGCACAGGAAGCATCGCCGATGTAGGGAATGGAATGAACCCGGATATAGAAAAGATAATCGACCTGCATCCCGATGCCATTATGCTCTCCCCTTTTGAGAACAGTGGCGGATACGGACGGGTGGAGAAACTCAACATCCCCATTATCGAATGTGCAGACTACATGGAAACTTCGGCATTGGGACGTGCCGAATGGATGCGTTTCTACGGCCTTCTGTTCGGTGAGGCACAAAAAGCGGACAGCTTGTTTGCCGAGGTGGAAAAAAACTATAATGAGCTGAAAGCATTGGTTGCTCCCCTTTCATCTGCACCGAGCGTTATCAGCGAACTGAAGAATGGTTCGGCATGGTATGTTCCGGGAGGGAAAAGCACCTCCGCACGGATTTATGCGGATGCCGGGGCAAATTATGTGTTTGCCAATGACGAGCATAGCGGTTCTGTTCCCCTAGCCTTCGAAACCGTGTTTGACAAAGGGCAGAATGCAGACTTTTGGCTCATCAAATATAATCAGGCCATTGACAAGACTTATAAGGAATTGGAGCAGGACTATGCTCCATACACCGGTTTCCGCGCATTCAAGGAACGCAACATTTATGGATGCAACACAGGGAAGGTAGACTTTTACGAAGATTCCCCTTTCCATCCCGACCGGTTGCTGAAAGATTTGATAAAAATATTCCATCCTACGCTTTTAGAAGGGTATGAATTAAAATATTTCACTAAATTAGCGGAGTGATTTTGAAGAATAAAGGAACGAAATACGGTATCATACTGCTCCTCCTCATCCTTGCATTGACAGGAGCCAACCTGTTGTTCGGTTCGGTAAACATCCCTGCCGAGGTGGTGTGGCATATCCTTACAGGCAATGAAGTAGAAAAGGCGAGTTGGAGTTTTATTGTCTGGGAATCCCGCCTGCCGCAAGCGGTTACGGCTTTACTCTGTGGAATGGCGTTAGCCTCATCGGGACTGATGTTGCAAACGACTTTCAATAATCCCCTGGCCGATCCTTCCATCTTGGGCATCAGTTCAGGGGCAAGTCTGGGGGTTGCTTTGGTCATGCTGGCAGGTGCAGGAACAATCACCGCCGGCGTATTTACTTTATCCGGTTTTATTTCCGTCATTATCGGAGCGTTTATAGGATCCATGCTGGTGATGGGAATCATTCTATTCTTCTCCACTTTGATAAAAAACAGCATTATGCTGCTCATTATAGGTATCATGATAGGGTATATCACTTCATCTGCCATCTCCCTACTCAACTTTTTCTCCACGGCAGAAGGAGTACATTCCTACATGATTTGGGGAATGGGAAACTTTGGAGGAGTATCTTTACAACAGCTTCCCTTTTTCTCTCTGGTTACAGCGACAGGGCTGCTGATTACCATACTCTTGATAAAACCTCTGAATGCCTTGCTGCTAGGCACACGCTATGCCGAAAACCTAGGAATTAACATTCGCCGTACACGCAACCTGCTGCTTATCGCCACCGGAATACTGACAGCAATAACAACTGCTTTTTGCGGTCCGATTTCTTTCATCGGACTGGCTGTACCTCATATCGCCCGTCTGATGTTGGGAACATCCAATCATAATTCCTTGCTGCCCGTCACTATGCTGACCGGCGGAGTGATTGCACTAGTTTGTAACTTTATCTGTATTTTGCCGGGCGAAACAGGTATCATTCCGCTAAACGCCGTCACCCCGGTCATTGGTGCGCCCATTATTATTTATGTCATTGTGAACCAACGTAAAATCCAGTATTTCAACTGATGGAAAAGCAAGCTGTTATCACCGCAACAGACCTATGTATAGGTTATCGCACCCATAAAGAAGAGAAGAAAGTGCACGAACACCTTTCTTTCGAGCTTTACCCAGGAGAACTGACCAGTCTGCTTGGAGCCAACGGAGCCGGAAAATCGACGTTACTTCGTACATTATCCGCCTCACAACCCTCTTTAGCCGGAGATTTACAATTACTGGACAAACCTTTACAACACTATTCGGAAAAAGAACGCTCCCGTACCATTGGCGTGGTTTTGACGGACAAGACCCAAGCAGGAGGATTGACCGTGTATGAACTGGTAGCTTTGGGACGCCAGCCGCACACGGGGTTCTTCGGAAGATTGCACCGGCATGACCATGCCATCATTCAAGAAGCCCTAAATGCCGTAGGAATCACTCACAAAGCACAAAGTTATACAGCCGAACTTTCGGACGGAGAGAGACAGAAAGTAATGATAGCCAAAGCATTGGTACAAGAATGTCCACTGATTATTCTGGATGAGCCAACCGCCTTTCTGGATGTAGTAAGCCGGATAGAAATCATGACTTTACTGCACAGGCTAGCCGTGGAACAAAACAAGGCTATTCTGCTATCAACCCATGATATAGAACAAGCTCTAGTCCTGTCGGACAAGCTTTGGCTGTTGTCTAAAGAGAAAGGATTGCAATGTGGAGTGACGGAAGATATGATTCTAAGCCATCAGATGGACAACTTATTCTCACACAGTAATATCCGGTTCGATTATGATCATGGCATCTACTATCCAACCGTGAATGGAAAGCAGGAAATAACGGTGGAAGCGACAGATGAAACCTTGCTGCACTGGACTATCAACGCACTGAACCGTCACGGATATACTTGTCTGCAAGCCAAAAACGCTCCTGCCGGTCTGCCCCATCTACAAGTCATCGCCCCTGATGCCTTGTACCTCACCTGGGACGGGAAACATCGGACATTCACTTCGTTCGGAAAGTTGCTGGAAGAAATAAAATAAAGACACGCATCAATCATTCCGAATTATGCACAGTATCTTTCTGTAAATCAACGACATGCTGTGCAAATATATTCTAAATTCCCCTGAAACGGTTTGCCATTCTCCGCTGTCAAATTCTACTTGACGTATATTGGTTGTTTCCCTGTGTCATAGTTGCGGTTGCTTCCTTGCAGGGGAGCGTCATAAGGCGTATTTTTGTCCATCTGCATTTGTTGCTTCACCCGAGTGAAGAGGCAATTTCACTTAGGTGAACAGCCGTTTTCGCCTAGGTGAAACAGTTGCTTCACCCGGGTGAAATATCAAATGGAACGGAGTGAAAATATGATAGGAATAGGCTCTTGTTACATACGTAACAGGATTCGATAGCCGGAAGCATACCACCGATTGAGGGGGATTTGAGAAACCTTCACACAGAAAGTGGTTAGTAATGAGCATGTTGCTGTGACGGAACTTTTTTGTTCTTCATGTAAATGAACCCAAAGTAACTATTCAATCCGCCCCCACGGTGAACCATTGGATAGTTACTTTGGACTTTTGGCCCCCTCTCTTATCAGAATTTCTAAAAGCTATTCTTTCATCAAATAGCCTTTGAAACTTTCAAAGTCTTTTTCCATCGGAATACTTTGTTTAGTTCCTTTCATAAACTCTTGCAGTTTGGTGGGAATCTCCACTTTGTCGCCAATGATGCCTTCCACAGTTTCCAGGAATTTAGCCGGATGTGCCGTTTCCAGAAAAATACCCGTCTCGCAGGGGAACAATCCTTCGGATAAAGCACGATAACCGCAGGCTCCATGCGGATCGAGCAAGTAACCGGTTTCCCGATATACCTCACCCACCGTTTCACGAATCTGTTCATCCGTATAAGTCGCACCAGAGATATCCGCTGTTATGGCAGCATGACTGTTATCATACAATGCCAGTACACGGGCAAAATTACTTGGATTTCCCACATCCATTGCATTGGCAATAGTAGCAATGGAAGGACGAGGGTTGTATTTTCCGGTCTGCAAGTATTGGTAGAAAATATCATTCCGGTTATTGGCCGCAATAAAACGCTTGACAGGCAAGCCCATGCGTTTACCAAATAGTCCGGCGGTGATATTACCAAAGTTTCCGCTAGGTACACATACTACCAGATGATCCGCTTTTCCTTCTTTCTTTAACTGCGCGTAGGCATAGAAGTAATAAAATGCCTGTGGCAGGAAACGAGCCACATTGATGGAGTTGGCAGAAGTCAACTTCATGTGTGCATTCAAGTCAGCATCCATAAACGCATTCTTAACCAATGCCTGGCAGTCATCAAAAGTACCGTCCACTTCTAGCGCTGTAATATTCTGACCCAGAGTCGTGAACTGCTTTTCCTGAATTTCACTGACTTTTCCTTTCGGATAAAGCACATACACATGAATACCTTCCACTCCGAGGAAGCCATTGGCTACAGCACTACCGGTATCCCCCGAAGTCGCAACCAGTACATTCACCTGCTTTTGCCCTTCTTTTTTAATGAAGTAGCCCAACAAACGGGCCATGAAACGTCCACCTACATCTTTAAATGCCAATGTGGGACCATGAAACAGTTCCAAAGAGTAAATATTATCTTTTACCTTTACGGCAGGAACATCAAAACTCAATGTATCATAAACTATCTGCTTCAGTGTTTCAGCAGGAACATCCTCACCGAAGAAAGCATCGGCCACGCGATAAGCAATTTCCTGAAACGACAGATTCTCAATCTGATCATAAAACTCTTGCGGCAATGGCTTGATGGCCTCGGGCATATACAAACCTTTGTCAGAAGCCAGTCCCTTCACTACAGCTTCTTCCAAAGAAGCATCGGGAGCCTGGTGATTCGTACTGTAATATTTCATAGTAAACAATTTTTCAATGTGTTAATGTGTTAATGTGCTAATGTGCCAAGGGCTTTACATGGAGGATTGCCATTGGGGCAAATTAGCAAACTGCCACATTATTTTTTCATAAATTCATTCATAAACTCATCTTCTTTCAATATTCCATAACTGCCTTCCACACATGCCACTTCATCAAAGGTCTGCACACAGTCTGGTTCTATACCGGGATAATAGATAAGGAAAGGCACAGGTTCAGCCGTATGGGTACGGAGTTCGCAAGGCGTAGGATGATCCGGAAGCACGGCGATAGCCACAGGCTCATCCCAATCCTTCACTGCTTCATAAATAGGTCCTACAGCACGTTTATCCAGATTTTCAATAGTAAACTGCTTCAACTTAAAATCTCCTTCGTGACCGGCCTCATCACTGGCCTCAATATGCAGATACACAAAGTCGTCCGTCTTCAATGCTTCCAATGCCGCAGCAACCTTATTCTCATAATTCGTATTATATAAACCGGTAGCCCCCTCTACAGCAATACGGCGTAATCCTGCATAATGTCCTATACCATTGATTAAGTCCACCGCTGAAATAACAGATCCTTTCTGTATGGCCGGATACTTCTCGGAAAGAGGTTCCATCTGCGGACGATAGCCCGGACTCCAAGGCCAGATACTATTAGCAGGATCTTTGCCTTCGGCTATACGTTTTTGATTAATCGGATGATCTGCCAATAATTTCTGAGAAGCCAGGATAAGATTATTAATCAATCCGGCCATTTCCTGCGCCTCCGGTACTTCCGCCTTCACCATGAGCGGACGGAAAGGCTGCAAAGGCACATCATGGGGTGGGGTGCAGTCCAATTGTTTATTTCCCCCTTTTATCACCAACAAATGGCGATATTGTACACCGGTATAGAAATGAATCCGGTCAGAACCCAATTTCTCGTCCAAATATTTAACCAGCACATCAGCTTCTTCGGTAGTGATATGTCCGGCGGAGTGATTTTTTATCTTCTCATCTTCGATGCAGATAATATTACAACGCATAGCCATATCGCCCGGTTGCAACTCCACCCCGATGCTTGCTGCTTCCAACGGCCCACGACCTTCGTACACTTTCGGTAAATTATAGCCCATAACAGACATATTCGCCACTTCACTACCCGGATGAAATCCGGGAGCGACTGTAATCAATCTCCCGGTACGTCCCATAGCAGCCAATTTATCCATATAGGGTGTACTGGAGTATTGCAGCAATGTTTTGTTTCCTAGTGATTCAGCAGGCCAGTCGGCCATACCATCACCTAAAATAATAATATGTTTCATAAACCTAAATATTAGCGATGCTCATGATATCGGCAAATACTCCGGCGGCAGTCACACTGGCACCGGCCCCATATCCTTGTATCATCATCGGATATTCTTTGTATCGCTCGGTTGTAAGCAGAATTATATTATTGCTGCCTTCCAGGCCATAGAACGGATGTTTACTGTCTACTTCCTGCAAAGACACACTGCCTTTCCCATTTTCCAGTTTGGCTACAAAACGCCAACGTTTGTTTTCATCCTCCAACTTTTGACGGCGTGATTCAAAATCCGCGTCCAAAGAAGGTACTTTCTTCCAGAATTCCTCCAATGAGCCTGCAAAGAAATCATTCGGTACAAAAAGATGTTTTTCCACGTCTTCCTGTTCCAATTTATATCCGGCTTCACGAGCCAGAATAACCAATTTGCGGATTACATCCTTGCCACTCAGGTCAATACGCGGATCGGGTTCCGAGTAGCGTTCTTCCTGTGCCATTTTTATGGTCTTACTGAAAGGAATATCCGCACTTATTTTATTAAAGATATAATTCAGCGTACCGCTCAATACCGCCTCTATTTTCAATATCTTGTCTCCACTGTTTATCAAGTCATTAATTGTGTTGATAATGGGAAGCCCTGCTCCTACATTGGTTTCAAACAAGAATTTCACACCGCGACGACGGGCTATTTGTTTCAGTTCACTATAAACGGAGTATTCGGAAGAAGCAGCAATTTTGTTGGCTGCTACCACCGAAATATTATTCATCAGAAAATCTTTATATAAGGATGCAACTTCTGCACTGGCTGTACAATCCACAAACACAGAGTTGAATATATTCATACCTATAATCTCGTCATGCAACACCTGGGTGGACGAAGGCATTCCTTTCTCTGCCAACTCTTCCTTATACTGTGACAAGTCTACGCCTGCACGGGTAAACAATGCATGATGTCCATCGGCTATACCTACCACTTTTAGTTTCAAACCGCGTTCCTGCATCAACTTTTGTTGCTGACAACGGATTTGCTCTATCAAACTGCCTCCTACCGTACCTGTACCGCAGATAAAAAGGTTCAGCACCTGATATTCGGACAAGAAGAACGAATCATGAATCACATTCAATGATTTGCGCAGTGACTTGGATTCTACCACGAAAGAGATATTGGTTTCTGAAGCACCTTGCGCACAAGCAATCACACTAATACCGTTACGGCCTAAAGTTCCGAACAACTTACCGGCGATGCCCGGTGTATGTTTCATGTTCTCACCGACAATAGCAATGGTGGCCAAATTCATTTCGGCAACTACCGGACTGATTTCCCCCATTTCTATTTCTTTGGAGAATTCCTCATTCAGCACTTCACAAGCTAGCGCCGCATCTTGATTACGCACACCGATAGAAGTACTGTTCTCGGAAGATGCCTGCGATACCATAAACACGCTGATTCCGTTTTGTGCCAATGCTTTAAAAATTCGGAAATTCACTCCGATCACTCCCACCATTCCCAGGCCAGTAACCGTAATCAAACTCGTATCATTGATGGATGAAATACCTTTAATGGCTTTAGAACCGGAATTAACTTCCTGCTTTATGATAGTTCCCTCGCCTTGAGGATTGAACGTATTCTTAATCAGAATAGGGATATTCTTATGACATACCGGATAAATAGTCGGTGGATAAACCACTTTCGCTCCAAAGTTACAAAGCTCCATCGCTTCCACATAGCTCAACTCATTAATGGTATAGGCCGTACTGATTACACGCGGATCCGCCGTCATGAAACCATCCACATCCGTCCATATTTCCAAGCTATCCGCATTCAGTGCCGCAGCTATGACAGAAGCGGTATAATCTGAACCGCCACGTCCCAAATTGGTCACTTCACCACTGTTCTTATCAGTAGAAATAAATCCGGGAACCAATGCCACTTCCGGTAATTCCTGAAAAGCTTCTTTAACCAAGCAAGTAGTCAATTCGGAATCCAGAATATGCTTGGCATGTTTTTTTTCAGTCTTAATGAAGTTGCGTGAATCATACCATACCGCACCCTTTATCAACGAAGCTACAATAATAGACGACAAGCGCTCACCATAACTTACAATAGTAGCCGACGTTTTAGACGACAAGTCCTTTATCAGATAAATTCCCTGAAAAATATCCTTCAGCTCACTCAACAATTCGTTGACCTTATCCAATAAAACAGTACGCTCATTACCTGCCGGAATTACGGTATATACCATTTCAATATGACGATTCACAATTTCACGATATTCTTTCTCGTATGCGGAATCCCCATTGGCAGCCATCTGCGAAGTATTGATTAACTTGTCAGTAATACCACCCAAAGCTGATACAACTACAATTACAGGCTCTTCAACTGCCTCTACTATCTGTTTGACACTTAAAATGCTGTTCACGGAACCTACGGATGTTCCGCCGAATTTCATAACTTTCATGCAATTATCTATTTTTGTCCCAGCTTCTTTTGTCATTCTGCCCTTCTCACCATTTCAAGTCCGGTAAAGAATCTACTTTCGTTTCACTCAGCATGACAACGAAAAGAAACTGTTTCTGTTTACACTAAAAAAATAAAATTAAAAGCTTGTTTTGCTTACGTCCGTAAGCGTGTATCACGTAGAAACACATATACTATCCTTAACCCCGAGGGGTCATTGTTGTGGATGTGGACATTGTAGTTGTCATGTGCCCCATCCCTAATGTGGTGGTTGTATGGAGATAGTACATCGTCATTTTATAATTGTTCTTCTTCTGTTTTTTATTTGAACGATGCAAATATAAAAACAATTTCCTACAATCTATCACAATTTCCCATTTTTTTGCGATAAAATATAAGAATACTTTTTATTAAGGCAGAAATAAGACAAAATAGCGGTGAAAAAGAAGGAAAAACAGGAGGATTCACCACAGATTACACAGATTCACACAGATTTAGTTGACCCAACTCTTTAGTATCAATCGTCATAATCCGTGTGAACCGTTATAAATCCACATAATCTGTGAATCTGTGTAATCTATGGTGAAACTATCCCCCGTCAGAAATTATAAGCAACACCTACCCCCAATATTTCTTTGAACTGAACTTTCGCCCCTCTTTTAGTTCCATCCTCTTCAAAAGTCTTCACATCATTATCATATTTCAAAGTCGTATTGATGGTGGCGGACAAAAACTTATTAATTTTCATGCTGATCAATACATCCCAATTTACATCCACATTACCAAACTGGCTACTGTAAGGAGTAAAGAAATCGGCTGTTGTAATCATGCTCACATTTTCCATAAGTGGCATCTCGGCCCTGCCTTTCAGATAAGCGCCGCATTCTATTTTGAAACGGTCTCCCGGATCCACACCAAAAGCTCCTATCTCCGAAAGATAATCATCTTCCACAAAAGTCATTTTTGCAGAAACCGGAGAAAGAAAAACAGAATAGTTACTCTTAGGGCGATACTCCATACCTAATGAGATATTAGAATAAGCCGGTGCAAAGAAGTTCGAAATATAGTGAGTCTTGTCCGGATAGTTGTATCCTTTGGCAAATTGTGTATTCAAGTCTCCCATTAAAGTATAATACCATACATTATTAGTAGAATATCCTAATTGGGTAGAAAGGCCTATTTTATCGGTAGTCTTTCTCATTCCCTGCGATTTTGTTTTGGACAGGCCATAATCCAATATCAGATTAGTCACCCATAGCCAGTTTCCATTTTTATGAGTCAACGAACCATTCAGGTAAGCGTTTCCCGATAAGGCATTCTCACCACCGGCCGACCAGTTAGTCATGGCGGTTTGTGACAAATTCAGACCGGTAACACCATTCAGTACCCATGCCCCTTCCTTATATCCTTTATCATCGGTTTGAGCATATATGCCGGTTGACATAACGGCAAGTAATATTAAAAAGAATATACGCTTCATTTCAGTTTTATTTTTTAGTTCTTTAATTTATAAGACGTCTTAATAACTAAAACGGAATAATCTTTCCATTTGTTCAGGTATTTTTCATTTCGATAAGAAAGCAGCCTTGAAAAGCCTGAAACATCCAGCTACTTCTGAAAAGAGAAAAAACCTTTAATACTTTTTTATCTGACCCATAATTGGTATGCAGAACTATTTCCTTACCTTTGTACAAATTCAGCCTCAAGTTGTGCTGTTTTAATTATCCCGTAAGAATATGGCAAAGGAAAAAACTGTATATGTATGCACCAACTGTGGGCAGGATTCACCCAAATGGGTAGGGAAATGTCCGTCTTGCGGTGCATGGAACACATACGTAGAAGAAGTTGTACGCAAGAAACCTGCAAATAAAAGACCGGTATCCGGTCTGGAACCCGTAAAAAGCAAGCCTGTCACACTGAATGACATAACCGGAGGAGACGAGCCTCGAATTGATATGCAAGACGAAGAGCTGAACCGGGTATTGGGAGGTGGCTTAGTACCGGGCTCACTCGTTTTACTGGGTGGTGAACCGGGGATAGGCAAATCTACCTTGGTGTTGCAAACCGTACTTCATCTGCCTGACAGAAAAGTATTGTATATTTCGGGAGAAGAAAGTACACGACAATTAAAACTACGTGCAGACCGTATCCCGCATAATTCTTCCGACTGCCTGATCGTCTGTGAAACTTCATTGGAGCAGATTTATATACATATAAAGAATACACAACCCGATCTCGTCATCATCGACTCTATTCAAACCATCTCCACTGAAACAATAGACTCTTCTCCCGGCAGTTTAGTACAGGTGCGTGAATGTTCCGCCTCTATTTTGAAATTTGCCAAAGAAACAAATACGCCGGTCATCTTAATCGGCCATATCAATAAAGAAGGAAGCATTGCCGGACCGAAAGTACTGGAACATATTGTAGACACCGTATTGCAATTTGAAGGTGACCAACATTATATGTACCGCATTCTTCGCAGCATCAAGAACCGTTTCGGAAGCACTGCCGAACTGGGCATTTATGAAATGCGACAAAATGGTTTGCGCCAAGTGAGTAACCCGTCCGAACTGTTGCTTAGCCAAGACCATGACGGAATGAGTGGAGTCGCTATCGCCTCTGCCATAGAAGGTGTCCGTCCTTTCTTAATTGAAACACAAGCCTTAGTCAGTTCGGCTGTATATGGAAATCCGCAACGTTCTGCCACCGGATTTGATTTACGACGTATGAATATGCTTCTGGCAGTACTCGAAAAACGGGTAGGATTCAAACTGGCACAAAAAGATGTCTTTTTAAACATTGCGGGTGGATTGAAAGTGAATGATCCGGCCATCGACCTGTCTGTCATCAGTGCCATTCTATCCAGCAATATGGATACAGAGGTAGAACGCGATACCTGCATGGCCGGAGAAGTGGGACTAAGTGGTGAAATCCGACCTGTAAACCGTATTGAACAGCGAATCGGAGAAGCGGAAAAGTTAGGCTTTAAACGAATCCTTATACCAAAACATAATTTACAAGGAATGGATACATCAAAATTGAAAATAGAAATTATTCCGGTCAGAAAAGTGGAAGAAGCATTCCGGGCCTTGTTTGGATAAAAATCTATTTTCCCTTTTAAGACTTAATTTGAAGAATGATATAAAATGACAAAAGATAAATCTCACACCCCTACCTGCGTAGATTGCGGCACACAGAACTGCAAGTTCAAAGAGCGCACCTACCCCGAATTTTGCCTGACAACCCATTTGGAACAAGAAGACTTGGAATGGGCATTGAAACGATATAACGAAAACCACAACGTAATGGTGGCCAGTGCCGAAGTGGAATATGAAGGTTATTGCCGGTTAACCCGTGTGGAAGAAATCATGACTTTTGCACGAAAGATGGGATATCAAAAAATAGGAATTGCTTATTGTATCGGGTTGGTAAATGAAGCCCGTATTTTTGCCCGTATCCTCCGTGCTAACGGCTTTGAGGTTTACTCAGTAATCTGCAAAGTAGCCGGAGCAGCCAAATCCTCTATTGGAATCCCCAAAGAATGTGAGAATATCGGTGCTGCTATGTGTAACCCTATCCTGCAGGCACGTCTTCTCAACCAAGCACATACAGAGTTAAATGTGGTGATCGGACTGTGCGTAGGACATGACAGCCTGTTCTACAAATACTCTAATGCCTATACTACAACTTTGGTGACCAAAGACCGTGTGACAGGACACAATCCTGCCGCCGCATTATATACCGCCAATTCCTATTATCGCAAAAAATTAATGCCGGAAGGCGAATAACCTAAACAAGAACCATGATACAAGAATTTCAAATAAGAGTCTTGCCTGAACAGGCAGCTAATGAACAGTCACTGAAACAATTCATCGGACGTGACAAGGGATTGGATATACGTACCATCCATGCCCTTCGTATCCTGAAAAGAAGCATAGACGCACGTCAGCGTACTATCTATGTAAACCTGAAAGTGCGTCTGTACATCAATGAAGTTCCGCAGGACGAGGAATTTATCCGCACTATATACAATAAGGTAGAAGGAAAGCCACAAGTCATAGTTGTAGGAGCAGGTCCGGGCGGACTGTTTGCAGCTTTACGATTAATAGAGTTAGGACTTCGGCCTGTCGTAGTGGAACGAGGAAAAAATGTACGCGATAGAAAAATAGATATCGCCCGTATCAGCCGTGAGCACAAAGTTGACTCCGAAAGTAATTATAGTTTCGGAGAAGGAGGAGCAGGAGCCTATTCAGATGGTAAGCTCTATACCCGAAGCAAAAAGCGGGGTAATGTAGACAAAATTCTGAATGTATTCTGTCAACATGGTGCCAGTACCTCCATTTTGGTAGATGCCCATCCGCACATCGGTACGGACAAGCTGCCGCGCGTGATTGAAAACATGCGGAATACCATCATAGAATGTGGAGGTGAAGTGCATTTCGAAACACGAATGGATTCCCTTATTATAGAAAAAAACAAAATCACAGGTATAGAGACAAATACCGGAAAGACTTTCAAAGGACCTGTTATTCTGGCTACCGGACACTCCGCACGGGATGTATATCAGTGGTTGTATGATAATGGTGTAGAAATGGAAGCCAAAGGTATTGCGGTAGGAGTACGTCTGGAACACCCGTCCATGCTGATTGACCAGATACAATATCATAATAAAAACGGACGTGGAAAGTATCTGCCTGCCGCCGAATATAGCTTTGTGACACAAGCAGAAGGACGTGGAGTCTATAGTTTTTGTATGTGTCCGGGAGGATTCGTAGTTCCCGCCGCAAGCGGTCCGCATCAAATTGTAGTAAACGGCATGAGTCCCAGCAACCGTGGCTCCAAATGGAGCAATTCCGGGATGGTAGTAGAAATCAGACCGGAAGACCTGTCGGACAATAGTCTTTTTACAGAAGAATTAAAAACGAAAAGTGAAGAATTAAAAGCCACGAATAAAAATAATGGTCAATGGACTACCGACCATTGTCCATTAACCATGATGTATTTTCAAGAAGCATTAGAATCCACCTGCTGGCAACAAGGCAATATGCGCCAAACCGCACCCTCACAACGAATGATGGACTTCACCCGCAAAAAACTAAGCTATGATTTACCTGACAGTTCGTATAGTCCGGGATTAGTTTCCTCTCCTCTGCATTTTTGGATGCCCACATTCATCACCAGCCGTTTGATCAAAGGCTTCCAACAATTTGGGAAAAGCAGTCATGGCTTTCTGACCAATGAAGCAGCGATGATTGGTGTCGAAACACGCACATCGGCTCCGGTACGGATTCTGCGAGATAACGAGACACTGCAACACGTCACTATCAACGGGTTATTTCCTTGTGGAGAAGGGGCAGGTTATGCCGGCGGAATTGTTTCAGCAGGTATTGATGGAGAAAGATGTGCGGAAGCCGTTGCCACTTATTTAGGTATAGAGGAGGATTGAATCTGTCCGAAATGATTTACTGTATACATTTGGGCGCATTAAATGCGCCCCTACAGTAAATAAATGATTTGCGATATTATTCTTTCTTATTGGAAGTAAAGTCTTCTTTTATCAGCTTGCACCAATCAGCAATACGTTTACTGGTCAATTGAGCCTGATTTTCTTGGTCAATTACCAAACCGCAGAATTTTTCACCACGTACTGCCCTCGATTGGTTGAAAGTATATCCGTCTGTCGAAGTAAAACCGACCAACTCAGCCCCCGCCTTTTGAAAAGCATCTGCTAAAATCCCCATTCCATCCACAAAATTATCAGGATAGTTCTTCTGATCCCCCAAACCGAATATTGCTACTTTCTTTCCCTTTAAATCCAACGATTCCAATTCGGGAACCAGTTCGTCCCAATAAGTAGGAAGTTCACCATCAAACCAAGTTGACGCTCCCACTATCATATTGTCATACGCTTGAAAATCATTCTGCCAAGCCTTTTCTATCAAAACGACTTCTATTACTTTCACTCCTCCCAAATCTTCCCGAATCTTTTCAGCTATATGGGAAGTCTTGGCTGCATTCATTGCATAAAATAATCCTATTGTTTTCATAATTCTTTTTTATTCACCACAGATTAACACGGACAACATATAAAACGGTCCATGTAACCTGTGGACATTTGATTAATATTCCAGCAGTGTCCTGGCTGCATCATAAATTTTATCCTCAGTAGGTAAAATAGCCTTTTCCAATATAGGATGGAAACCTACAGGAGTGAAAACAGAACCTACACGCTGTACAGGAGCATCCAGATAACGGAACAGCTCCGTACCAATTCCGGCAGCAATTTCAGCTCCGAAACCAGAAAAAACTTTATCCTCATGAACCACCAAAGCCTTACTTGTTTTCTTCACTGACGCATAAATAGTTTCTTTATCCAGTGGAATAAGCGAGCGAAGATCAATCACTTCCACACTCCACCCCTCTTGAGCCAAGCGTTCAGCCACATTCAAACAGAAATGAGTTGTATTTCCATACGTTATCATACTTAAATCTGTACCTTCACGGCGAATACGCGCCTTCCCAAACGGAACCTCAAAATCTTCGGGTACTACGGAAGAAGCCTCTACTGAATTATACAAGGCCTTCGGTTCAAGATATAAAGTAAACCCACGAGAGCGCATCGCAGTACGAAGCAACCCGGCCGCATCATCGGCAAAAGAAGGGCAAACAATCCGGGCCCCCGGCAAAGTAGCTAATGCACCCTCTATATTTTGAGAATGATAAAGTCCACCACCAATATATCCACCCGAGGCCAGACGTAATACAATATTGGGAACAAACTTCCCATTGCTACGCCAGTATTCATGAGTACACTCTACATATTGCTCCACAGCAGGCCAGAAATAATCGGCAAATTCAGCTCCTTCAATAACGACATGTATCTTAGGATCGAAACGGCACATGCCATTTGCCGTACCCACAATATAGTCCTCTGCTATAGGAGCATTAAACACGCGGGCATCCCCAAACTCCTGCTGCATTCCTTTAGTAATATTGAATACTCCACCTTTCTCTTTATTCGCTACATCCTGCCCATAAATGAAAGTATCCGGATTATGGCGGAATTCCTCTTTCAACGTTTCGTTGATAGCAGTTACCATAAAGGCCTTCTCACCATTTTCTTCTTGATGAAGTCCCTCTTTATACTTTTCCGGTATATAAGGATCGGGCAAAACATAATCAAAGATACTTTTCGGATCAGGATCAGGCGCTGCAAGTGCTTTCCGGTTAGCAACCGACAGTTCTTTCTTTGCCGCTGCTTCTATCTGTTGCAACTCTTCTTCCGTAAGACGTTTGTAACGCAACAGCATCCGGCGGAATTTCATCAAAGGATCAGCCTCTTTTACATAAGCCAATTCGTTTTCATCCCGATACAACGTCTGTTTATCTGAATTAGAGTGGGAACCAATACGGACACAATTGGCATGTACAATGACAGGAGTACGATGGGCTATAGCAAATTCACGGGCTTCACTCATGGCATTCATCGAGTCGAACACATCTTTGCCATTACAATGAATAATCTTCAGATTCTTAAAACCGGAAAAATTATCAGCATACTTCCGGGCAACTGTCTGATCCTTTTTGGGAACAGAGATACCGTACCCATTATCCTGCCATACAAATATCACAGGAAGACCTTCCCTACTGGCCCCGTTAATCGCCTCGTAAACATATCCTTCCGAAGAAGCAGACTCTCCATGCGAAGTGATCGCCACCCCCTTATGTCCATAATACACCATGGCACGCGCCACTCCGGCAGCATGAAGGTCATGCGTTCCGGTAGCGGACGACACATTTTCTATATGCCATTCGGGTTTAGCAAAGTGGTTGGACATATGACGTCCTCCACTGCCGGGATCAGTTGCTTTCGAAATGCCATTCAATATCAATTCCTCCACACTCATGCCTGCCGAAAGCACGGTCAGCATATCGCGATAGTATGGAAAAAGAAAGTCCTCTCCTTTGGTAAAGACTTGACCTACGGCCAATTGTATTCCGTCATGCCCCGCATAAGGCGCATGATAGGACCAACCCAATGATTGCAACAGATAAGACGGAGCTTTTTCATCAAGCGCACGTCCCAATACCATCAAATGATACCACTTTTTCAACGTTTCGGTATCAGTGGTCTTTATATCATATTTTTTCATTATATTATTTTTTTACTGTGATGAATGGTTATTCTTTCCAATTTTCCAGATAATCTTTTATCGCATAGAGGAATTGCCCCCCTAACATACCATCCACCACCCGATGATCGTATGACAAAGAAAGATACATTTTATGACGGACAGCAATCACATCGCCTTCAGAAGTTTCAATAACTGCCGGCTTCTTTTCGATATATCCCACACCGAGAATGGCAACCTGCGGCTGATTGATTATAGGAGTACCAAACAAAGACTTGAAAGTTCCAAAATTGGTAATCGTAAACGTACCACCCGAAATGTCATCCGGCATCAGTTTATTATCACGCGCTTTCACCGCCAGAGTATCAATGGTCACAGCCAAACCATTCAAATTCAACCTGTCGGCATCATGTATCACCGGAACAATCAGATTTCCATCATTCAGTGAAACAGCAATACCGACATTGATATGCTTTTTAAACAGGATATTATAACCGTCTACAGATACATTTACCTGCGGATAGGCAACCAATGCCTTCGTTACGGCTTCGGTTATGGCAGGCATATAAGTCAATTTGACTCCTTCACGACGGAAGAAAGCCTCTTTATTCTTATCACGCCATTTCACGAGTTTGGTCACATCCACTTCTACCACATTCGTAACATGAGGAGAGGTATGTTTAGACATAACCATGTGATCGGCAATCATTTTCCGGACACGATCCATCTCTTTCACTTCCACGCCTTCTTGCGAACCGGAGACTGGGGGTGTTAAAGAGGAAGCCGATGATGGCGCAGTTGGAGAAGTCCGGACAGAAACAGCCTTAACAGATTGGGCGGATGCAGATACAGGTTCAGTTACGGTTATGTTACCTTGTTCCTTTCTAGTAATATAAGCTTTTATATCTTTTTTACTCAGACGTCCTTCATATCCTGTCCCTTGAATACGATCCAATTCCTCTTTCGAAATATGTGCAGCCTGAGCCAGCTGAAGTACAATGGGGGAATACCAGCGCTCTTCTTCTGTTTTAGCCGCTATTGCCTTAGGAACTTCCTTTACTTCCTGAACAGATGGTACATGGGAGGACGTTTCTTCTGCTTGCGGTACATTTTGCTCTTCTACAAGAGCCTCTCCTATTCCTTCATCACTATCTATATCTACAATTGCTACTACTGTACCTACAGGTACGGTATCTCCTTCTTTAAATAATATCCCGATCACCTTGCCTTCTACGGGAGATGGAATTTCAGCACTGACCTTTGCTGTATTCACTTCGAACAAGACATCGTCCTCTTGGACAGTATCACCCACTTTTACCGACCAGGATATAATGGTTCCTTCAGTAATACTTTCGCCTAGCTTAGGCATTTTTATTTCAAATCTTGACATATTGATAATTTTATTTTTTTAATCCTTTTATATGAACAACAAGCCACTGAAAAAGAAAGTTTTAACTTAAATCTTTTTTAAGATGACCCGGTGATGTATCCAATCCTCATTAGCATATTTTTCTACTTTCAGCAACTCGATTGCCGCCAAATCCTTTCGGGAAAAATGATAAATGCTATTCTGTTCATCTTCTATCAAGAAGTAATGAAACAAAAGATGAATAAACCGTTTGATATTCACCGAAACATCCAAAAAACAATTGAGATTGACCACTTCACTAGGTACAGACGGTACGGCACGGATATTCTTTAATCCGGGAATCGACTCCAATTCATCAGACTTCCCCTTCAACACTGTATGAAGTACATCCAAGTTTGCAGAAAATAACAAAGTACAATGATACATCACACGGTTTTTATGAATACATTGCGCACTGCCCGATATTTTCTTTCCATCCAGATAAATCCCCAAACGCTCATCCGTATAGGCCGTGACTCCCATCGTTTCCAGAAAACCAACAATACGCTGCAAATAGTCTTCAAACAGGGGTTGCGATGTCGTTTCTATAAAAGTAAGATTAATATTTCCCTTATCATGGTAAACTGCACCACCTCCCGAAAACCTACGAGCCAAACGAATGCCCTTCTCTATCCTGTAATCCTCATTCACCTCGGCACGAACAGACTGATTCTTGCCCATGACCACGGAAGGTTCCGACTGCCAAATTACAAAATAATCCCCCTGTGTCTGCTTTAAAAGATACTCTTCCACTGCCAAATTGAAATAAACATCCGTACAGCGGTTATCTATGCAAAACATTATGCAAAAAGTGTTTCGTGATAAATCTCGCCTACCGTAGGATGTGGAAATACCGTTTTTTGAAATTCTTCTACAGTATATCCATATTGAACGGCAATCCCCGCTACAACGATTATTTCCGAAGCAGGATTTCCCAACAAATGGCAACCTATAATGCGGTCTTCCTCATCCAGAATCAATTTGCAAAGCCCGTTCCCTGTTTCATTTTCTGCCACGAAACGCCCCGAATAAGCCATCGGTAATTTCTGTACATGATAGCTAGTTCCTGATGCTTTCAACTCCTCTTCCGTTTTTCCCACTCCGGCCAGTTCAGGATTCGTATATACCACCCCCGGTACACAATGATAATTCATCCGGTCCTCCACTCCCAGAATATGATTAATGGCAACTTCACTTTCACGAATAGCCGTATGAGCCAGCATGGAGTATCCGGTTATATCTCCACAAGCATAAACTTTAGGATGGGAAGTAAGCATGTGTTCATCCACTTTTACACCGTTACGCACCATTTCCACTTTTAATTTATCCAGTCCCACTTGGTTTAGATTCGCTTTTCTGCCTACACTTACCAGAATCTTATCCGCTTCAATCAGTGACAATTTACCGGCTTTTTCTATGGTAACTCCTGCCGGACTGACTTCAGTCACTTTAGAATTCAGCTGGAAGTTAATCCCTCGCTTCTGATACTCTGTACGTAACATCGCACTGGTTTCCTTGTCCATACCCCCTAATATTTCAGGCATCATCTCGATGACACTCACCTTTACCCCCATACTATTAAAGAAAGAAGCAAATTCCATTCCAATTACTCCGCCACCAATAATAGCCAGCGATTTAGGTAATGCAGCCATTTCCAAAGCCTCTTTGGAAGTCCAATAATCTATTTCCGACAAGCCTTTAATGGGTGGAATCACGGTATCCGAACCTGTACAAACCAACAGATAAGTCACTTCATATTTTTCTCCTCCGGCTAAAATTTGAATCAGTCCATTATCTTCTCCGGTTATAACCGCTTCTTTTTCTATCAATTCGGCTCCATAAGATTTCACAGTCTGTTTTACACCTCCGGTCAGTTTCTTGACCACTTTATCTTTACGGTCTATTATTTTCTCCAAATTGAAGCTGATGCCATCCGGTACAGCAATTCCATATTTTGCCGCACCTTTTGCATTATCCAATAATTTTGCTGAATACAAAAGAGTTTTCGTAGGGATACATCCTTCATTCAAACAAACACCTCCCATGGCTTTCTTTTCAAAAATCACAGTTTTCAATCCTCCGGCAGCAGCTCTTTCCGCAGCCGTATATCCGGCAGGTCCCCCACCGATTATCGCTATATCATATTTCATATTGTTAAGGTTTTAAGCTTTATATACTCTAACAACAAATAAGTGAGGGACTTAGTTGCCCAAAAGAAGATTTCTTCATCTTTATGAACCTATTTTTTCTAAAAGATATGTATCTTTGCACCAAAGAAAGCATTATGCATCATCCCGAAATAGCCATAGTAGATCCAAATACCCTTACTTGTCTGGGGTTAAAAAACATTTTGGAAGATATCATTCCAATGGCTACTATCCGTGTATTCCATTCGTTTGGTGAGTTGACGGATGACACACCGGACATGTATGCCCACTATTTTATTTCTGCCCAAATCTATTTTGAACATACTTCCTTCTTTTTACTTCGTAAACCAAAAACAATTGTATTAGCAGGAGGTGACAACCAACCTCAATTATCCGGTATCCCCAAGCTGAATATCTACCAAGATGAAGGTTCTTTGATAAAAGACATCCATCAATTACGCCAATATGGACATCAGGCAAGAAAACAAGCAGTAGATAAAGCAATGCATATAGAAAAAACAGAACATGAATTGTCTATCCGGGAAATAGAAGTATTGATACTTATCACCAAAGGACTTATCAATAAGGAAATAGCAGACAAACTTCATATCAGCCTGACCACTGTCATCTCCCACCGCAAGAATATTACCGAAAAACTGGGTATCAAATCTGTATCCGGGCTAACTGTCTATGCTGTGATGAACGGTTACATTGAGGCAGACAGAATATAAAATCCTCATTTATTAGGATTGCACACATATCAGGTTTACCGTTACTTTGCAGCCGGAATCATTCTCCATCATGGATTATACAGAGTGGAATGTATAAATTTTCCGCCTGGTAGAAACTTGTAACAACTCTGGTCATCCGTGATGTATCAAATAAAACCAAACAATAAATATGAGAAAAAACATTTTATTCATTACATCCTGCCTGCTGGCTACAACAACTTTTGCGGAAAATATCAACACGCTGCCTAAGGACACTACGAAAGTCATTGATATAGAAGAGGTGGTGGTTATCGCTTCACCTAAAGAAACCGGAAAATTAAGGGAACTCCCTACAGCCGTATCTTTACTCTCCCAAAAAGATATGCAAGCAAACCAAATCACAACTTTAAAGAACGTGAGTTCACTGGTACCCAATTTCTTTATGCCCGACTATGGTTCAAGACTCACCTCAGCTATTTATATCCGGGGAATCGGTTCGCGTATCAACACTCCTGCGGTAGGTTTGTATGTGGACAATATCCCTTACATTGACAAATCTGCATTTGATTTCAATTTTTATGATATAGAACGTATTGATATTCTTCGCGGTCCACAAGGAACCTTGTACGGACGCAATACCATGGGGGGATTAATCAAAGTACATACCCGCTCTCCATTCTCCTATCAGGGAACAGACGTAAAACTGAGTTATGGAACAAAAAGTAACTACCGCAGTGCTTCATTAACCCATTACCATCGTTGGAGTGACTGTTTTGCTTTCTCCGCCGGTGGTTATTATGAGGGCTCAGACGGATTCTTCCGCAATTCTCTTAATGGGAAAAAAGTAGATAATATGGAAGCGGGAGGCGGACGAATACATGCTATCTGGCTGCCTTCAGAAAACCTAAAACTAGACTTTACCATAGGCTATGATTATAGTGACGAAGGAGGATACCCTTATTACTATACAGGAGCTATAGACGGATACGACAAAGAGAATGAAAAATATAAAAACTACACAGGGAAGATTTCATACGATCAGGATTGTACTTATCGCCGTGGACTGTTCAATACCGGTTTGAATATTGAATACCAGGCACAAAAGTTTATCTTAAGCGCTGTTACTGGATTTCAGAATTTAAATGACCGTATGTTTATGGACCAGGATTTCCTGCCTGTCAGCATTTATACTATTGAGCAGAAGCAACGTCTGAATACCATCAGTGAAGAGATTACTTTTAAAAGCAAAAACAACAAGCGCTGGCAATGGGTTACAGGAGTTAGTGGTTTTTATCAATGGCTACATACCACCGGTCCGGTAAACTTCATGGAGGACGGAGTGACCGATATGATCGAAGGGAACATCAACAATACTTTCAAGAAAATTCATTTAGACAATCCCCGTACCCCTGAAATGAGTCTGGACGTTTTGAACAACCGTATCCGCGTAAGTGGAAGTTTTGACACACCGGTATTCAGCACCGCACTGTACCACCAATCTACATTCAATGACCTGTTTGTGAAAGGCCTTTCAGTAACAGCAGGTTTGCGTTTGGAATATGAAAAAATGTCTATGAATTATTTCTCGGATAGTAATATCGATTTCGATTTCTTTCTTAAAATGGCAATGCCTCCCCTTAATATTCCATTCAGAAATTTGAATGCCGCACCGCTATTGGAAGGAAAAGAAAAAAACGACTATGTACAGCTACTTCCCAAACTAGCTTTTAAATACGATTTCAGTCCTGCAAACAATATGTATGTAAGCATAACCAAAGGATATCGTTCCGGAGGGTATAACGTACAGATGTTTTCAGAACTGATACAAAGTGACATGCAACAAAAAATGATTGAAGCCATACTAAACAAGGCACCAGAATCTATGGCAGGTATGATAGAAGGAATGATCAAGCAACACATGCCCAACTACGGAAAAGAATTGAACGTACAAGAAACAACAGTCTACAAGCCCGAGTACAGCTGGAATTACGAAGTGGGATCACATCTCAGTTTGTTCAACGGCAAACTGAAGACCGACCTTGCCGCATTCTACATGGATACCCACGACCAACAAATCGCCAAATTTGTCAATAGTGGCTTGGGACGAATGATGGTCAATGCCGGTAGTAGCGAAAGTTATGGAGTAGAGGCCAGCTTTCTGGCATCTATCAACAAAAACCTGAATATGAATGTAAGTTATGGATATACTCATTCCACATTCAAAAAATATGACGGAGGTACTACATCATCAGAAGAGCAAATTGATTATAGCGGCAATTATGTACCATTTGTTCCCCGCCATACCATGAATGCAGGCGCAAATTATAGTTTCTTTTTCGATAAAAGCAATTGGATGCAAAGCCTGACTTTAGGCATGAGCTATACCGGAGCAGGAAAAATTTATTGGACTGAAAAAAACAATGTCTCACAAAGTTTTTACGGAACACTGAACGGGCGCATTTCTTTGCAGACAGAAGCTTTACAGATAGATGTATGGGGACGTAATTTAACCAACAAGGATTATACAACCTTCTATTTTGAAACCATGCATAGAGGATTCGAACAAAAAAGCAGACCTTTACAACTGGGGGTGGATATACGTTATCACTTCTAACCATTCTTGCAAAAATAAAAAGGGGGTGACCCAAAAGTCAAAGACAGACTTAAGGGT
>ULTG01017553.1_pt1 | contig 23518 bp, 17 predicted proteins | sample 1957461 | NCBI WGS metagenome assembly ULTG01 (sample SAMEA4835730, study PRJEB28245) | human gut metagenome | biome: gut microbiome; material: fecal sample | place: Denmark | collected 2008
TCCAGCGAAATAACCGACCGTGAAACAGGCACCATGTACTACAATTACCGAGACACAACCCCACTGACGGCCGCTGACTCACCCGCGACACGATCGGAGAAAATGGTGGACGTTATTTGTACGTGTTTGTCGAGAATATGCCTGTTTCTATTATAGATTTATTAGGAAAATATGAATATTATAATACACTGAAAGATGTATTTTTAGAAGGATCTAAATGGTTGTAGAAGCAATGGAATTGAATTACCAACAAAGACATGATTGTAATAAACAAGCAAGAAAGTGTGAATTTATTTCTTGCGCTTGCAAATATGATTGTAAATATTATGTGACAACTCCAATAACAATGCATGAGAATTTAAATATATCGACTCGAGTAGTCAGAAAGGGAAGAAGTTAAGGGTTTAATTCATAGTCATCCTGATAAAGATTCATCCTTTAGTGATGCTGATAGAATGATAGCTAATAAAGGATATATGTTTTATACTTCAGAATAAAATAGTACCACCTAAGATGATTGCAGCATGTGCTGTAAGAGACAAAGTGGTGACGTCTCAATGAGATTATATGATCCTAAAACCGGTGATACACATTTTTTAATAAAATATGAAAATAATTAAATTATTGTTTATTCCTTTGATTTTTTCTTCAATTAATGCGGAAGATTCACTTGGGAAATTAACACGGGAATGTGCCTGGTCTCGCTATAACGAACTTACTGTCGATATGGAGCGTATGATAAATGGACAGACAACATATATTCCCTATAAGATGGATACCGATGCTTACATGTTATATGACATGTTAAAAGAAATCCCGAAATATGAAACATTATATCTGAACGTTTATGAAGAATTTGGTGAATGCAACATAGTAACAACGAATAAATCCAGTATATGTTTGACGCATTTTTCCAGAAAGAATGTTGAAGATGAAAATTGTGATCCATTCAGAGAATATGATATATCGGAAATATATAAAATTGAAAAATACAGAATCGAAATTCCTGAGTATTTATCAAATCGCTTCCTCGAAATCATGGAGAAATACAAAAAGATGGAATCAGGTCAAGATCCCATGGGACAGAGCAGGCGCGATTTACTGTATGATGTTATTGGGGATCATTCTCTTGGTCCATTTATATATTTCGGAATGGATAACACAGTGTTTGGATTTACATTTAGTAAATCTATTCTAGAAGAAAATTCAATTGCATTATCCATCAATACTTTTTTCGAAGACGTTTATTTATTTTTAAACTGCGAAGAGTATAGAAACGAAAAAGGGAAAGAATCGTTTATAAAAGAATTTGATTTAAAAACAAAACAAATTCTAGAAAATAACTTTAAATGATGCCTCGGAAAAGGGTTATGCACGGGTGTCTTTCCCCCGATATCGTGTGTCCGTTCCGATACAGATAGTGATGTGCCGTTCTTTTATGTGACACATACGGATAAAAATCCCCCGGAACCATTGGCTGGCATCCGGGGGATTGGAGGGATAAAGGGTGTATTTTTCCTTGGCCTTCCCGCGTTTTAGTTCGGGGAGCGCATGGGCATGAGAACGTAGAGGAATTCCCCGCCGGAACGGAGGACTCCAGGACTCATTTCGTCGATGAGGTAAAGACTGATGGTGTCTTCCGACATCGTTTTGAGAGGGGCCATCAGGAAGTCCGGATTGAAGGAGATGGACATTTGGCGACCCTTGTAATCGATTGTGAGGCATTCATGGGCTTCCCCGATACCTTCGGCCAGCGAGGTAACTTCCAATTCGTCCGTCGAGAAGGTGAGTTTGACGTTGTTGCTCTTGTCTGCAGAGAGCAGGGAGACACGGCGGACGGTTTCCAGGAGTTCGGAACAGGGCAGTTCGATGCGTTCCTTGTAGTCGGAAGGAATGACCTGGCGGAAGTTCGGATAGTTGCCGTCGATGAGTTTGCTGATCAACAGAGTGTCATTAATCTCGAAGGCTGCCTGGTTATGCGTGAAACGGATTTTGACTTCGCCGACATCGTTGAGCAGGCGGCGGAGTTCGCCGACGGCCTTGGTGGGCAGGATGGATTCCGTCTGCTGGGATTCCGGGAAGTCCAGTTCATTTTCCACCATGGCGAGGCGGCGGCCATCCGTGGCGACAAGAGTCATCTTACCGTCCTTGAAGGACATGGAGATGCCATTGAGTACATAACGTGTGGTGTCGGTGGAGATGGCGTATTCCGTGCGGCGGATACCTTCGCGCAGGATGTTTTGTTCCACGGTGAATTCCACCGCGTCTTCAAAGGAGGGGAGGTTTGGGAACTCGTCGGCGGGAAGACCGTTGAGTTTGAATTGGGAGCGGCTGCATTCCACGGAGGCCTGGTTCTTCGTGTTGACATCTACCTGGACTTCCGCGGCGGGAAGTTCGCGGATAATGCTCAGGAGTTTTTTTGCCGGCAGAGTGACGGCGCCTTCGCGCAGGATATTGGCTGGAACGACACCCGTGATGCAGACGTCCAGGTCGGTGGCGGTAAAGCGCACCTGGCCGTTTTCCGTTTGCATCAGGACGTTGGACAGGATGGGAAGAGTGGTCCTGGAGGAAACCACGCTTACGACTTGGTTGAGTCCGTCAAGGAAGACGTCTTTGGCTATGCTGAATTTCATGGGGCGAGTCTTTCTTTCTTTCGAATCCGGATTTTGCCATGGCCCACTCGCTTCATCAAGGAAAAAACTCCTTGGGATCGAACATTTTGCACGATTTTTAAAAAACCATACAATATATTGTATTCAAGGGTTTTTCTTTCTATATTTTGAGGAGTGTTTTCGCGTGGGCTCTGGCAACGTTTCCGCCTCCGCCGAGCATCCGGACGAGCTCGGAGACGCGTTCGTCGCCGGCGACTTCCCTGAGACGGGAGATCGACCTGTTTTTGACGACGGCTTTTTCGACGAGGAAATGGCTGGCGGCGAGGCCGGCCACTTGAGGGAAGTGGGTGATGGAAATGACTTGGTGTTTTTTCCCGAGATCGCGCATTTTGAGTCCGACGGCACGGGCGATTTCTCCGCCGACATTGGAGTCGATTTCATCGAATACGAGCAATGGGGTGGAGTCGCGGTCCGCCAGAGCGCTTTTAATGGCGAGCATGATGCGTGCGAGTTCTCCGCTGGAGGCAATGACGCGCAGCGGTTTGGCCGGCTCTCCGGGGTTGGGGCCGAAGAGGAATTCCGCGTCTTCCGTGCCATGCGGGCCCGGTTCCTGGCGTTCGGGGAGTTCGATTTGGACGACGGCCTGCCGGAAGCCGAGCTCGCGGAGGTTGCGCGCGATGTCGGCGGCGAGTCTGGGGGCTGCCTTTTTGCGGTCGAGGCGAAGTTTGACGGCGGCCCGGTCAACTTGTTTTTTGAGTTCGTTTACGGTTTCCCGAAGGATTTCGAGGCGTTCGGAGCGGTGTTCGATGCGGTCGAGGCGGGCCAGGGACTGTTCGAGGTGGGCGGTGATGCCGTCGAAGGAGTTGCCGTACTTGCGTTTCAGGTTTTCCAGAAGCCCGATGCGTTCTTCCAAAGCAATCATTTCGGCGGGATCGCAGGAAAGATTGCCTGCGTAGTTGTCGAGGTTGGCTTCCAGTTCCCGGATTTCGACATCGATGAGGTTGAGGGAGGCGAGCCAGGATTCCGTTGAGGGGTCGAGTCGTTCCAGATCGTGCCCGGCTTTGACGAGTTCATGGAACTGTGTGAGAAGCGAGGATTCGTTTCCACCGAGGAGGAGGGCCATGCGAGCCGAGGCATCGCGGAGTTTGGAGGCGTTGCGTGCACGCTGCCAGCGTTCTTCGAGGGTTTCCACTTCTTCGGCAGTGAACGCGGCATCTTCGATTTCCTGAATCTGGTGGCGGAGGAGTTCGATTTCGAGTTCGGTGGCTTCCTCGGCGCGGGAAAGTTCCTGGTAGTCGCGGATGGCTTTCTGCCATTCCTGCCATACGTGTTCGTAAGCGGCGAGGGAGTCCGTGTGTTCTCCATAGGCGTCAAGGAGGGAGAGCTGCCTTTCCCGTGAGATGAGGGAACGGTTGTCGTTGGGACCGTGCATGTCGACGAGCTGTTCGCCGACTTCCTTCAGGAAAGCTGTCGTGCTGGGGCTGTCGTTGATGAACTGGCGTGTGGCCGAGGGGGAAAGTATGCGCCGGACCGTGAGTACGCCGTCTTCGCAGGCGGGCAGGCCGCATTGCTCCAGCATGGCATGAACGGGGGAATCCGCCTGGAGATTGAAGAGGGCCTCTACCGTGCAGGACTGTTCTCCGGTGCGGATCATCGATTTATCGGCGCGTTCACCCAGGACGAGGCGGATGGCTCCGATGAGGACGGATTTGCCGGCGCCGGTTTCCCCGGTGATGCACGAGAATCCTTCACCAGGCTCCCAAAGGAGCTGGTCGACGAGGGCCAAATTCTGGATTTTGAGGAAGGTGAGCATTACGGGCTTTTGATCCAAGTGGTATTATGGCATGTTCTACGCGAAACGCAATCCATGACATCAGGACTTCAACTTCTATTTCTCGGTACGGGAACATCGACGGGCGTGCCTCTGATCGGGTGCGAGTGCCGGGTTTGCAAGTCGTCCGATCCGCGCAACAAGCACCTGCGTTCTTCCATTCTGCTGGATTATGACGGGACGCGGCTCTTGGTGGATTCTACTCCCGATCTGCGCCAGCAGGCTTTGCGCGAGAACATTGCTGGTATCGACGCCATTGTTTACACGCACTGCCATTTGGATCATGTGGCCGGTTTTGACGATTTGCGAGCCTTCTGCTGGCACCATGAAACGCCGCTGCCTCTCTATGCCTCGAAGGAGACGATGCAGGTGCTCCGGACGATGTTTCCGTGGGCATTTTCGCCGGACAATACATACCAGGGCTATGTTCGTCCCGACGGACGGGTAATTGACGGGCCTTTCCGAGTCGGAACTATTGGCGTTACTCCGTTTCCTGTCTGCCATGCCAGCGTCCAGACGAACGGTTACGTGTTTCAGTGCGGAGGGAAGCGGATCGGTTACGCATGCGATGTCAAGTCCATCCCGGAAGAGTCTTTGAGACTTCTTGAGGGACTTGATATCCTGGTACTCGACTGCCTCCGCCGCAAAGAACACCCTACCCACATGTCGCTGGAAGAGACTCTCTCCGTCATGGAACGCGTACGCCCCGGGCAGGGGTATCTGACGCACATGTCCCATGACTTCGACTACAGCGAGCTGGCGGCCCGGTTGCCCGATTTTGTCGCTCCTGCCTACGACGGGTTGTCCGTCAAAATTTAGGGCTGTTTTTCCGGCGGATTTTTGCCGAAGATAGCTTTGATTTTTCCCATATCGAACTTGGGTGTCCGGTCATACTTGTAGATGCCGTTTTGTTCTTGTTCGACGTCCGTCAACTGGGTGTAGCAATAACCCCAGACATGGTCGGACAATCCCAGAATGCCGTTTACCTGGCCTTCCAGACGGGAATAAAAATCATTCAGATCCTTGGGGGCTTGGCCATATCCCCAGGATTTCTTCTGGTCCTGGGGGGCATCGCTCCACTTGATGCCACCGAATTCGTCGACAAGGTAAGGCATGTTGCCGTCATAGTCCGGGAAAGTATATTGGTCAGCGAACTTCAGGCCGTTGAAGCCGATATTCATCGAGGGGAGGTGGATTTCATGCCTTGCGGGAGAGAAAAATTTATTTCCGTCAAAGAGGGCTTTGGCAAGTTTGGCGGGATCCTGTTCATAGTGATGGACGGTCCAGATATCCGTCTTGATATGCGAACCTCCGCTGGCGTCATGAAATGGGCGCGTCGGGTCAGCAAGTTTGGTGAATTTGTACAGATCTTCTACAAAGCGAGGATATTGGATGCGATCCGGCCAGAATTCCTCATTCAGTGCGGTCCAGACGACGATGGAAGGATGATTACGGTCGCGTTCGACTACTTCCGTCCATTCCGGGATGAAATTGCGGGCGGTTTCGATATCATTGGCATCCATGCCCCAACTGGGGGATTCTCCCCAAGTGAGGTAACCGAGCTTGTCGGCCCAGTAGTGGAAACGTTCTTCGAAGACTTTTTGATGGAGGCGCGCGCCATTGAATCCGGCGGATTTGGAGAGTTCGATATCCTTTTTGAGGGCTTCGTCGGAAGGGGCTGTCCAGATTCCGTCCGGATAGAATCCCTGGTCAAGCACGAGGCGCTGGTAATAGGGTTTATTGTTCAAATAGATCTTGTTGCCCTCGACATGTATTTTGCGCATGCCGGCGTAGCCTTTCACTTCGTCAACGATCTTGCCCGTTTTGTCGAGGACCTGGTATACGGTGTCGTACAGGAACGGGGATTCGGGACTCCATGTCTTCATGTCCGGGACGGGCAGTACAACTGTGGAGAACGGGCTTGCGGTGACGGTTTGTTCTGCGACGACACGGTCTCCTTCCTTGAGTATGGTCCGGAAAGAACCGCCGCATGTCTTATAAAAGCTGGGACGGACGATAAGTTGTTTCTGGTCGATATCCGGGATGATCTGGACGGATTGCAACCCTTCCGGCGCTACGGGTTCCATCCACACCGTCTGCCAGATTCCCGTTGTGCGCGTGTAATTGCACCCGTAGGAAGAATACTGGAGGGCTTGCTTGCCGGCGCCCTGTTTGGCGCTGCGCAAGTCGCTGGTCGCATAGACGACGAGGTTGTGGGAAACGCCCGGTTTGACAAAGGGGGTAATGTCCACGGAGAATGAGGATGAACCTCCGATGTGGCGTCCGGCGAATGTTCCATCGATGAAGACCTCCGCCTTGTAGTAGACGGCGCCGAAATTCAACAGGATTTTTTTCCCGTCCCAGTCCTTCGGGATAGAGACGTGTCTATGATACCACATATTGTTGATGAAGTCCTTGAACTCCACTCCCGACAACTTGCTTTCCGGGCAGAAGGGAACAGTTATTTTCTGGTCGAATCCCTTGGTTTTGAAGAATTCCCGTTCCAGGCCGGATCCGCTGAAATCAAACGTAAACGTCCACTCGCCATTGAGATTGTTCCATGTATTGCGTTCGAACTGCGGCCTTGGATACTCGGCCCGTGGCACGGCTAAAGCAGTTGCCGCCGTGCAGCACAGGGACAGGAAGCAAAGGGAAAGAGTTTTCATCATATGCGAGTTGTACGCGGTTGTTTGTCGGAGCCTTTCACAAAAACGTTCTGTTTTCCGGCATTTACCAGGGGAATTTAATGAAATCTTAGCGGATTCCGGCTTTTCCTTGACTGGTATGACTCTCTTGCATGTGTTATCGAAAAAGCGGAGTAGTTTATGGTATGGCATCGTTTGTGCCGGAATGGGCGCAAGCCCGGCGACGGGGGGACTTCTCCCGGCGTTTCCATACCTCAATAGGGCTGCCCGGACATTATGAAAGACGATTACAAAAGTACCCCGGACGAATTGCTTGCTTCCATTCAGGAAGCCGAGGCTCGGGACAGGCGCGGCAAGTTAAAAGTGTTTTTCGGGATGGCTCCGGGTGTCGGTAAGACTTATGCCATGCTGGAAGCCGCCTCTGCTGAAAGGGCACGTGGCGTTGATGTGGTCATCGGAATCGTGGAAACGCATGGCAGGAAAGAAACCCAGAATCTACTTGGCGATCTGCCTGTCATTCCGCGTCGTCGTATCGAGTATCGCGGAACGGAACTGGAGGAATTTGATTTGGAAGCTGCCTTGCTTCGTAACCCCTCATTGATCCTGATCGACGAGCTGGCTCATACCAATGCTCCCGGTTGCCGCCATGTCAAGCGCTTTCAGGATGTTGAGGAATTGCTCGGGCACGGTATTGACGTGTATACGACGCTGAATGTCCAGCATTTGGAAAGCAGGGCCGATACCGTCCGTGACATTACAGGAGTGACTGTCCATGAAACCGTCCCGGATTCCGTCCTGACCGGAGCGGATTGCATCCAGCTCGTGGACATCACCCCTTCCCAGCTTCTGACCCGCCTGGAGGAGGGCAAGGTGTATGTTCCCGATCGCGCCACGGCCGCCATGCAGAATTTCTTTCGTGAAAGCAACTTGACGGCTTTGCGGGAACTCGCTCTGCGCATGACCGCCGAGCGAGTGGATCATGAGTTGAAATCCGTGCGCACGGGGATGCAGCGGTCAATGGTCTGGCGTAGCGGTGAGCGCTTGATGGTTGCTGTGGGACCCAGTCCTTTTTCTACCCGGCTGGTGCGTTGGACGCGGCGGATGGCATATGCTCTGGATGCTCCGTGGATAGCAATCTATGTCGATACCGGGGAGGAACTCTCACAGGAAAACCAAGGGAGACTCGACTCCAACCTGGAATTGGCTCGTGGACTGGGAGCCGAAGTCGTCGTCATGCCGGGCAAGGATATTCCGGAGACCCTGTTGAGGATGGCTCATTTGCGTAATGTCAGCCAAATTGTCGTCGGTAAACCGCGGCAGGATCCCTTGTTCGGTTTTTGGTATCGCCCCACATTGGTAGATAAACTTGTTCGAGGAAGCGGTTTGATTGATATTTATGTCGTCCCGGCGGAGCCCAGGACGCGCAGGATGCGCTGGCGCAGCTGGTATCGCCCGGAACCGTCCGACGTCAAAGAGAGCGGTATGGCGTTGGCCGCTGTGCTGTTGATGACACTGATCGGTTGGCTGGCAGCCATACACCTCGGATATTTTGCTCCGGCTTTTTTGTATTTGTGCATGGTTGTCGTACTGGGATTTTTTATTGGTCCGATGCCTATTTTCCTGGCGGCGGCGTTAAGTGCGGTGCTCTGGGACTTATTGTTTATCCCTCCCCACATGACTTTCCGGATCGACCGGGTGGAGGACGTGATGATGTTCATTCTGTTCTTCATCGTCGCGGCAACGACAGGCAGGTTGACTTCGCGTCTTCGTTCCAAGGAACGCATGGAGAGCGAACGCGAAACGCGGACGAATGCCTTGTTTCTTTTCTCCCGTGCTGTTTCAACCGCCCGTAGCATGGATGACATCGTCCAAAGCGCTATCATACAGATCCACCAGATCTTCGGTGCCAAGATGGCTATTTTTACTATTGGTTCCGAGGGAAGACTCGCTTTGAAGTCCGGTGCGGACACCTACAAGGTGGACGGCAAGGAATTCAGCGTAGCGGATTGGTGCTACAAAAACCGCAGAAGCGCGGGGCGTTTTACGGAAACCCTGCCCAGCTCCCGCGGATTCTATATTCCAATGCTCAGCGGGGAGGTCTGCATGGGAGTTCTTGGTATCTTGGCCGACGCGGACGAACACCTCAGTGTCGCTCAGCGGGATTTGATCGAAAACATGGCCTCTCAACTGGCAATGGCGATTGAACGGGAACAATTGCAGGCTATACAGGCACGTGCCCGTCTGATGGAGGAATCGGACAAGTTGCACCGTGCCTTGTTGGACAGCGTTTCTCATGAATTCAAAACTCCATTGGCCGTCATAGAGGGAGTGAGTGAAAAATTGCAGGAGAGCCTTTCTTCCCACTCCTCCGAAGTTTCGGATGAGGCCATCCAGCTTTGTTCCGAAGCGGGAATTGCCGCCCGTCGCCTCCGGCACTTGGTTAGAAACCTTTTGGATGTTACACGTATAGAATCGGGAGCCCTCCTGCCGAAAATGGATTGGTGTGATGTGGGAGACATCCTCGAATGTGCCATGGAAGCAACGGAAGAGGTGCGTCGCGGTCATCCGACCCGTATTCTGGCCTCAGACGAATTACCACTGGTCCGAGCCGACTTTTCTTTGATGGAACAGGCCTTGGTCAATCTCCTGATCAATGCTTGCATCCATACCCCGCCCGGAACGCCAATCGACGTTTCCGCCGGGATCGACAGATCGCGCAGGGAGTTCGTACTGGAGGTCTGTGACGCAGGCCCGGGTATAGACTCACGGATGGCTGAACACATTTTTGATCGGTTTCGGAGTGGACGTCCCGGCGGTCTCGGACTGGGTCTTTCTATCGTCAAGGGTTTCATGGAAGTGCAAAAAGGTATGGTTTCCCTCCATAGTCCCCGTGAGGGAGGTGCGTGTTTCCGTCTATCTCTTCCCTGGGAGGAATTCCCTTCTGAACCTAAATAGACTCCTTTCCCGCATTTTTTTGCCATGAGCGATTACCAGCCTGAAATACTTGTTATTGATGATGAACGCCAGATCCGCCGGCTACTCTTCCTTACGCTGACCGGAGCCGGGTACCGAGTCCGTGAATGCGAGAATGGTACTCTCGGACTGAATGAAATCGCTCTAAAGCGTCCCGATGCTGTCATTCTTGATCTGGGATTGCCCGATATATCCGGGCTGGAAGTCCTTGACCGTCTCAGGGAATGGACTCAAGTACCAATTCTGATTTTGACGGCCTGGGATCAGGAAGAAGACAAAATCAAGGCCCTGGATGCCGGTGCGGATGATTACTTGACTAAACCCTTTGGGAGCGGTGAACTGTTGGCACGGTTGCGGGTAATGCTTCGCCGCGTATCACATGGCCCGGAACCGACGGCATTCAAATTAGGTTCTGTCGTCGTTGATCTTGCCGCACACCGTGTGACGATGAACGGAGAAGAAGTCCACTTGACCCAGAAGGAATACGACATTTTGCGACTTCTTCTCGTTCACCGTGGCAAAGTATTGACTCACAGGCAGATTCTTCGTGAAATCTGGGGTCCCAACCATGAGGAAGACACGCACTACCTGCGGGTCCATTTAGCTCATCTTCGTCAGAAAATCGGAGATACCGATCCTGCCTGCCGCATCATTCGGGCAGAATCCGGATTAGGATACAGAATTGCTGCAGAGTGATGTTATTCCTGTGGGAATAGGGCAGGGGAAAAACGTACGTTTTCTCGATTTGAGTTGAATTCCCGTGCTGGAAATCCTAGATCATGGATTGTTCCAGCAGCATGTGAAAGAGTAGGTGTTGCTCCCTCTTGTGGAGTTATTCTATTTCATTGCACGAAAGTTGTTAACGAGAAATCCAACATCTATTTTATCCCATGAAATCCGTCGTGTTATTGATTCTATGTCTGAGCATTTGCATCGGTGTGTCCTCCCATGCGGTAGAGTCTGTCCCATGGGTTGAAAAAAAAGCGTACACAGCCAAGGATGGGCAACTGTTTTCTGTCCGTTGCCTGACTCCTGAGTCGCCTGACTACATCGGGTATTCCGTCTATCCGGAATCGGGTTATGACGGTGAGCAGAACAAAAAGGAGTTTGCCCATGGATTTGATGGATTCCAATGGACTGATAATCCCGTCCGCCCATTTATACGCAAGAGGTTGCAATCGCCATCCCGCCTGATTGAGGAAATGAAAACCTTCCCCAACCAGGACAAGGAGCCGCAGTCGAAAACAGGCCGTTATGTTGTCATGGATTCCGACAGTGCATGCTTCCATATCGCGATGAATATGGCAATGGCCAGCCGGTTTGGGCGTCCTTATTTTTTCCTGGATCGCAAGGAAGATAGACAGCCTGTCCCGTGGAAAGGACCTGAAAATGTGGTTTTTAGCATGGTAACTGCTACAGAAAACCCAGAGGGATGGATTGTGGCTTTGGGCGGCATTCCCAACAAAACGAAGGATGACGGCTACGAGGCCGGAGCATGGATGATTCGCCCGGCGACGGGAGAATGCAAACAACTGGATTTGTCGGAATGGAAGATTTCATCGGATGATTTGTCGGGAGCGGAATGGATGGATAACGACAGACTTGTCAATATCGCCTGGTCGCGGTGGAGCAGTCGACTTTCCATTTTGAATCTCAGAACGGGCAAAACGGAATATGAGACCAAGCTGGGGTTGAATGGAACACGGGGAGATAAACTCATTGTCGGAGATGAAATCTGGATGCTTGGGCGGGACGATGCGTGCAGCAAGGTTTATCCGGCGCCGCAGGAAGATCCCAACGCTGCTTTGGCAGTTTCACTGGAACCGTATGACAGCGGAGATCCATTCGGATATTCCTTCGGGTTACGAGTGACTTTGACTAATAAGAGCGGTTACGATATTGCCTTGCCTGCAACATGGGGGGAAAATGCGGTATTCCGGTATGTCTGGAAAGAGGCAGACAGCAATGAAAAGACGGAACAACTGATGGAATTGGGCTGTGGAATTCAAGGAGTAGATGGCGCACGTGTGCTGAAATCCGGGGAAAGTCTGGAGGCATCATCGATTTATGGACTCAGTGATGTTCGTATTTTCCCACCGGGCGGAGATTTGGAGTTGAGTGTAACTGTGGCTCCGGTCATTAAAAAGGGTGCCCCAGGGAATGGCTTGTGGACAAGTGCTTTGGTGAACATCGGCAACCCCAATGCTGCAACACGAGGAAATTACGAAAAAGCACTTCAGGAAGGTGCCTCTACCATCAAGTTCCTGAAAATCCCGGATCGTGGTACGGGTTCTATGAGCATTACCACGGCGGATGAAGCCCCGATCACAGCCACCTGGACGGGTACCACAAGTGAGGGAATCAAGGAAATGGCTTTTTCCAATCAGGCCGGGGAGAAACTGTGGGTGCTCAAGTCTCCCGCTGGAGCCGATTGGCTCAATTTGGGGCATGGGTATTTTGTCTGTGTTGACGGACGGGCGGATACGAAGTCATCCGTGATGATGCTTGCTCTGCCCGGCAAGCGTGGCGGTAATACTTCCTTGTGGAATACCATGCTGGAACAAGCCTTTGATTTTTCCGAAGTACCATCCCGCACGCTGGCGGTTTGCAATGTCGGCGGGGATACATTCTGGAAAACGATTCGAGCTTTCCACGACTACCAGAAGAAACATGGAGACACTAGTGCCTTGATGAGCATCTCGGAAGAGGGAGGGAGAATTTTCCTCAATGTTCTCGAACGCGCAAGCGGCGACAAGGTGGCGTCGGAAGACATTCTTGAGTCTGCCTATCACGGTTTCAGAAAGGCCGATCCCATTTGGATCATCTCCGGCACGACAAAGGAGACACAAAATATCCTGTCACAGCCGCAGTTATAACCATTCCGGCGAGAGTTATGCCAAACAGGGGAACCTGACCTTCCCTCGGGCGAGTTACGGCGATTCTGCAAGGAAATTAATTTTTTCTTAATGGTAAGAAGGAAGCAGTTAACTACCTGAAATATTTTTTATGGGTATGGTGAAGGCATGTCTTCACATGACTTGTTTATTATCATCCTGTTTTTCGGGATACTGGTCGCTGCCGCCCCCGTTCTGGGGAGCTGGATAGCGAAGGTTCTGACAGGGGAACAAACGATACTTTCCCGTTTGTTAGGTCCGTTGGAACGCGGCATTTATAAAGTGGCGGGTGTTGATCCCGGACAACGGATGGGCTGGAAGGAATATGCCTGGTCCGTGTTCTTGTTCAATATGGCGGGTTTCGGCGTGTTACTCGCCACGCTGCTCGTGCAGGGATGGCTTCCCTTGAATCCGGGAGGGGCTGCCAACATGCGCTGGGATATTGCCGTGAATACGGCCGTCAGCTTCATGACGAATACAAACTGGCAGTTTTATTCCGGCGAAGGCCCAGAGGGAGTCAGCTACCTGTCGCAGATGACGGGAATGTGTGTCCAGAATTTCTTGAGCGCGGCAACCGGTATTGCCGTCATGGCGGCAATGATCCGCGGATTGAAGAGCAGGGAAAGCTCTTCTATCGGCAATTTCTGGTCGGATGTAACCCGTACGACTCTTTATATCCTGTTGCCGTTAGCGCTGGTATTGGCTCTTGCCCTGATCTCTCAAGGTGTTCCCCAGTGCCTGGATGGTCCGACTCAGGTTGTAGGATTGAACGGTATTGAACAAAGTATTCCTCATGGTCCCGCTGCCTCGCAGATTGCCATCAAGCATCTTGGGACGAACGGAGGCGGTTTTTTCGGTAATAACAGCTGTCATCCTTTTGAAAACCCGACTCCTCTGTCCAATTTACTCGAAGTAGCCGGTCTCCTTCTCATTTCCTGTGCATGTCCCTATGCGTTTGGCGTTATGATCGGCAATAAAAAACAGGGATGGATCATTTTTGCTGCCATGATGGTGATGTTTATCGGCATGTCTGCGTTATCGTTGTGGGCGGAACATTCTGTCAATCCCATTTATGGACAGGGAGTTTCCATGATGGAAGGCAAAGAGGTTCGATTCGGTATTACCAATAGTTCGCTTTTTTCCGTAGCAACAACGGTAACTTCCACAGGTGCCGTCAACTGCATGCACGACAGCATGTCCCCGATTGCAGGAGGTGTGGCTTTGTTCAATATGTTACTGGGCGAGATTATCTTCGGCGGTGTTGGGTGTGGTTTATACGGCATGCTTCTTTTTGCCATTGTTACCGTATTCCTTTGCGGGTTAATGGTAGGAAGAACGCCTGAGTTCCTTGGCAAAAAGATTGAAGCTCGTGAAGTCCGCTGGGCGATGGTGGGGATTTTGGTGACGGGCGTGACCGTTTTGCTGATGTCCGGGATTGCCGCCGGAGCGGATGTCGGCCGGGCCGGGATCCTGAACCATGGTCCTCACGGCTTGAGCGAAATCCTCTATTGCTTCGGTTCCCAGGCCAATAACAACGGCAGCGCCTTCGCCGGCCTCGGAGTGGGGAGTACTCCGTTTTATAGTCTGTTAGGCGGACTGGCCATGTTCTTGGGGCGCTTCGGAGCGATCATCCCTGTGTTGATTGTTGCAGGAAGCATGGCTGCCAAGAAAGTTGTTCCCCAGGCTATGGGGACGATGCGAACCGACAACGGCCTGTTTCTCGTCCTGTTGATTGCCGTGGTGTTTATTGTTGGGGCTCTGACATTCTTTCCGGCGCTGGCGTTGGGACCGATTCTGGAACACTTGCTTCTCTCAAGCGGGATATCTTTATAATAATCTATCTATCAAAATTTTATTTATATGTCTGACAAACCAAAAAATAGTTCTTGGATGAGTGGGACCATGATGCGTCGCGCTTTGTTTGATGCCCTGTGTAAATTCAACCCAGGTATTTTGATCAGGAACCCTGTCATTTTTATAACGGCTCTTGGTGCACTGGCAACGACGGTAGTTCTGATTCGCGAGGCGGTTTCCGGAGGATCCTTCGGATTCACATTACAAATTACGTTATGGTTGTGGTTTACCGTCCTATTTGCCAACTTTGCCGAAGCTCTGGCAGAGGGGCGCGGACGAGCCCAGGCCGATGCACTGAAAAAGATGCGAACGCACGTTAATGCAAGGCTGCTCAACGGTGTAACGGAGGAGATTGTTCCAGCCGATACATTGAAAAAAGATCAGCGGGTCATTTGTGAAGCCGGAGATACCATTCCGGCGGACGGTGAAGTGATTGAGGGGATTGCCAGTGTGGACGAATCTGCCATCACAGGAGAATCTGCTCCGGTCATCCGTGAAAGCGGAGGTGATCGTAGTGCCGTCACGGGAGGTACTAAAGTCATCAGTGACTCCATTATCATCCGGGTAACGGCGGAGCCTGGTCATTCCTTCCTTGATCGCATGATCTCCATGGTCGAAGGAGCCAATCGTCAGAAAACGCCGAATGAAATTGCCTTGGGCATTTTGCTTGTCGCTTTGAGCTGCGTTTTTATTGTGGTTATTTGTACCTTGCCGGCTATGGCCGGATTAATCGAAAATGAAGCGAAAGCTGCCGGATTCGGAGCATCCGGCAATTTGAGTATTCCCGTACTCGTCTCCCTGTTGATTTGCCTGATTCCGACGACGATAGGCGGGTTGTTGAGTGCCATCGGAATTAGTGGTATTGACCGTCTTGTCCGCCGGAACGTACTGGCAACATCGGGTCGTGCCGTAGAGGCAGCCGGGGACATTGATGTCTTGTTGCTGGACAAAACGGGCACTATTACGCTGGGTAATCGCATGGCGGAGGATTTTATCCCCGCTCCCGGGATTGAACCCGATCGTTTGGCCCGGGCTGCTCAATTGGCTTCTCTGGCAGATGAAACGCCTGAAGGCCGCAGCATCGTTGTTCTTGCCAAAAAGAAATTCGGTATTCGGGGACGTGAAGTTGCTTCCCGCCAGACGGAATTCGTTCCATTCACAGCTTTGACCCGCATGAGCGGAGTCAATGTTGCTGCCGGAGAAGGGCAACCAACAATTGCTATCCGAAAGGGAGCGGCGGACAGTATTGATACCTGGGTACGGGAACAAGGCGGGCATTTCCCGGAAGCAGTCAGGTTCCATGTGGAACAAATAGCTGGCCTTGGAGGCACTCCGCTCGTAGTTGCCGAGAATGCAGATGTGCTTGGAGTTGTTTATCTGAAAGATGTGGTCAAGGGCGGAATCAAGGAACGTTTCGCCCACCTCCGCGAAATGGGTATTCGTACGGTCATGGTGACAGGCGATAATCCCCTGACGGCTGCATCGATCGCTGCCGAAGCTGGTGTTGACGATTTTATGGCTGAAGCTACGCCGGAAATGAAACTCCAGCGCATTCGTGACGAACAGGCAGCCGGACATCTTGTTGCCATGACGGGAGATGGTACCAACGATGCTCCCGCTCTGGCCCAGGCTGATGTCGGGGTCGCCATGAACACCGGCACACAAGCCGCCCGGGAAGCCGGCAATATGGTGGATTTGGATAGCAACCCGACAAAACTTATTGAAATTGTGGAAATAGGCAAACAGATGCTGATTACACGCGGAGCTTTGACGACGTTTTCATTTGCCAATGACGTGGCCAAATATTTTGCGATTATTCCCGCTATTTTTGCTGGTCTTTACATCACGGTAGGGGGGAAGGAAGGGCCTCTTGCCGGGCTGAATTTGATGGGGCTTGCCTCTCCGGAAAGCGCCATCCTGAGCGCGGTAATTTTTAATGCTTTGATTATTGTGGCTCTGATTCCCCTAGCGTTACGTGGCGTTGGTTACAAACCGGCAACGGCGGACTCCCTGCTTCGTCGTAATATTCTGGTATACGGTGTAGGCGGACTGATCGTTCCATTCATCGGCATTAAAGCGATAGATGTCCTGATCAACGCCATCCACTTGGTCTGATCTTTTCCCTGAAAAACTCGAACTATTTGAATATTATGAAATTGAAATGCAATAATCTGAGACTGTTTCTCGCCCTGGCTATCGTAACCGGCCTGGTCTACCCTCTGCTTGTTACAGGGTTGGGATTAGCTTTGTTTCCTCGTGAAGCGCGTGGAAGCATGCTGCAGGCAAAAGACGGTCGTTTGGTCGGTTCCGAATTGGTAGCCCAACCTGTCACCGGAGAGAATTATTTCTGGCCGCGTCCATCGGCAGCGGATTATGCGACGCTTCCGTCGGGGGCGAGTAATCTGTCCTGGAGTTCTGCCGAATTGAAAAAGATCGTTGAGGAACGGAGGGAATTTTTGTGGAAATCCCATGGATTTCCGTCGGGGACTCCTGTTCCTTCCGATCTCCTGTTTGCCTCCGGTAGCGGATTGGATCCGCATATTTCCCCGGCGGCAGCCGAATTTCAGGTCGAACGCGTGGCGAAGGCTCGCCGTCTTTCCTCCTGTAAAGTCCGAGAGCTGATACGGCAAAACACGGTTTCCGGCGGTTTTCTGGGAGAGGACGGAGTCAATGTCCTCATGTTGAACCTGGCCTTGGATGCGCTTAACTAACTTTTTTGTATCAATGAGAAAGGCGGCTCTCTTCCAATAGCATGGAAGAACCGCCTTTCCTATGGATTCGGAGAAGGATATTTTAAGTCAAAGCCTGCTGGTACTTGCCCTTGTTACTTCCCTTGATTTCGCCTTCAAGAACGATGACGAAAGGCTTGTCAGTCTTGTAATCCTGTGGAATGGCGATGTAGTAGATGTTTTCATTCCTTTTGTTCTTGCCGCCGGGCAGGATTTCAAGAGGAGTCTTACCATCCAGAAGGTAGGCTTTTTCGGGAGCTCCCTTGCTGCCGGGCAGGACGACCTTCACCCGGTTGTCTATTGGACGATTGAAGACGGAAAGGTAGGTTTTACCTTCCTTCTGAGTGTAGTAACCCCAGCCTTGGGGCTTTAGGTTAGCATGATGCGCACCGTAAACGGCTTCTCCGTTGACCTTCATCCATGCGCCTATTTCTTTGGCGAGTTTCGTTTCTTCCGGGCGGATATTGCCCTTGGCATCGGGTCCGAAGTTAAGGACGAAGTTGCCGTCCATGGAATTGGCATGCATGATCATGTCGATCAGATCGTAACTGTTTTTGGCGTAGGTGAGCCAAGTGGCATGATAACCCCAGCCGTTTTCGGGAACCGTCATGCAGCAATCCCAGTCCACACCCTTCACTTGGTCGTAAGTTTCCGGGAGGTCGCGTTCCCAGGTTTGGTCATAGTCGTCGATGAGGTCGCCATTAGTGTCGTAGTGGCGTTTGCCGTTTTCGTCGGCGCGGAAACGGCTGGCGATAATCAGTCCCGGTTTGGCCTTGCGCAGGTCTTGGCCGAGTTGGTCGACCCAGGCATATTCACTCTTCCAGGAAGCATCCCAGGAACCATCGAACCACAATCCTTTCGTTTCGGGATATTTTTCCAGCAATTCGAAAAGTTGATTGCGGGTAAACTTCTTGAATTCCTCGTAGGCGGCCTTTTGTTCCGGCGTTTTCGGGGTGCCGGACATGTAACCCTTGTGGTTCCAGTCAATAATGGAGAAGTAGAGATGAACGTCGATACCTTCCTTCGTGTAGGCATCGACCAATTCCTTGACGATATCCTTTTTGTACGGAGAATTGGCAATGGTATAGTCCGTGTATTTACTAGGCCACATGCAGAAACCATCGTGGTGTTTGGTGGTGAAGATCATGTACTTCACTCCCATTTCCTTGGCGAGCTTCGCCCACTTGGCTGCATCGAATTCGGTGGGATTGAATTGTTTGTAAAAATTGTCGTACACGTCGTGGGGAATTTCATTCCAGACGCGGATCCATTCTCCGGCGCCGCCGAAGACTTTCCCGTTCCAGTGACCGCCCGGTACAGCGTAAACCCCCCAGTGGATGAACTGTCCCAAGCCGGAATCGCGCCACTGTTGCATGTCGGCATCGGTGCGCATGCCAGTGCGGTGGGAACCATGCTTGAGTTCCACTCTCTGTTTGGGAGGCGCTGGCTTGGCATAGCCGTCGGAAGGCATCAGAGCCAGTGTAAGAGCAAGAGATAAGAGAATATTTTTCATGTTGATACTGTGTATTTTGGATCATTCGATACATAGTGTTATCAAGACGTGATGTATGGCTTGTACATTATGCTATCGAATTTTCTGTCGTGGGAATAATTGCCGGAAGAATTCCATTTGACAATGAATTTTTACCGGAAAGATTCATTTCGTTTCAAATTGTACGATGGACATCATTTGTAATGATATGACATTGAAAGAAATAACGTGATTCGTGGTCGTTTGTTCCTGTTATTTTCTTTTGAGCTAAGACTGAGATGGTCGTTGACTCTCCTGCGAGGTGTCCGCATGCTTCTGTCTATGATCCGGGCGGTTCTTTTTGATATGGATGGTACGTTGGGCGATACGCTTCCGTTGTGCCTTGAAGCTTTCCGCCGTACGATTCGCGACATAGACGGCAGGGAACTGGGAGATGAAGAAATCTCTTGTTACTTCGGACCGTCCGACCGCGGAGTGATCAATCGTCTTTTGCCGGATAGTGAGGAAAAGAGGGAAAGAGCCTACGAGTTGTTTTTACGCTATTATAAGGAATTGCATCCTGAAATGGCTCCTGCTCCTTTTCCCGGAGTTATAGAGGTGCTCGAAATGCTGGAAGAAAGAGGAATTTGCCTGGGAGTTGTCACTGGCAAAGAACCGGAGACGGCAAAAATCACATTGGAACAATTCGGCCTCACAAGATTCTTTGGCAGCTTTATCGGAACAGGCTCTCCGGAGAAGGTAGTCAAGGCAAATAGAATTAATCATTTGTGTGAAATTTTTAATATTCGCGCCTCGGAAGATGTCGTGTATGTCGGCGATGTTCCTGCCGATGTGAAATCGTCCCGGATTGCCGGAGTTGTTCCAGTTTCTGCGGCTTGGGCTTCGACGGCTGACGTTCCTGCCCTTCGTGCGGCCGTTCCCGCATACCTGTTTGTTTCCATAAGTCAGCTTAGGCTATATTTGGACAGGAAGACGCGTCCCTGCATATGGAATCCCAAACCTTGGAAGTCTTTTTGGGGATACACCCTGATTTTGCTGGTTATGTTTTTCCTGGCCTTGGGATTCATGTCGGAGATACTTTATCCGTTTTCCAGCAAGGAAATTTTGCTGATCCTCATGCTTGTGACCTATTTTTTGATTGGCTTGGGACTGTTCAAAACGATGCTGGGTCACCGTTGAACGAATTGACAGGGAAACGTAAAGCGGAAACCTTATAGAAGGTGGAACTTCTATAACTTAAATCCCCTGCGGAAGCGAATTCCGCAGGGGATAGTATCGAAAGAGTTACTTAAAATAGATTAGGCATTCCGATCGCAATCTTCCTGTTCCGGTTTGGGAAGAGCGATTTTGCCGCTGCGGGTCAGCAACTGGATGTCGTAGTCCTTCATCAACGTCAGGAACCGGTCGATTTTGAATTCGTCGCCTGTGACTTCAATAGTGAGCGTATCTTTGGTGACGTCCACGATCTGGGCGTGGAACAGACGGCTAAGTTCGACAACTTCATGCCGCGTCTGCGCCGTAACACCGACGCGAAGGAGAACGATTTCGCGATACACGTTGTCGGTATTTCTGAAGTCGATGACTTCGACCGTGTTGACTAGCTTTTCCAGGTGCTTGATGATTTGATTCAGGACATCTTCCCGTTCGCGGACGACAATTGTCATGCGCGAGAATCGGGGATCCTGACTCGGGGCCACGTTCAATGAATGAATATTGTAGCCTCGTCCACTGAAAAGTCCGGCAATGCGGGCAAGCACGCCGAATTTATTTTCAACAAGTACTGATATGGTGTGACGGGTCATAATGTATCGCTTTGTTAAGCGGCACATACTGTGCATGAATCGGGGGTAAGCGTCAAGCCCGTTGAAATCCGGCAAAACCGGAAGATGCGTTAGTAAGAGGTCCCGTAACATTTTGACGAATTTGTTTTTTGTTTACTCTTGGCTTTTATTCAGGAAGATTTATAGTGCGACAACGATGAAAAAGACGCTTCTTTCTTTAGGTTTGTGTGCGGCAATGGCGTATGCCTCCGCATGGGCCGCCAAGGTGGATATCGAACAGGTTTATACCTTTGAAAAGGATTATCCCGTGAAAGCCGTTGCTGCCGTACCTTCCGATGTTCCCGTTAAAAATGTTATCTTCATGATCGGCGACGGCATGGGGATGCACCATGTGTTTACGGCGTGGGCCGCTAACAAAGGAAAGTTGAATCTGGAGCATTGCACGGTAACCGGTCTTGCGAAAACCTGGTGTACGGACAAACTGATAACGGATTCCGCAGCTTCCGGTACGGCTCTGGCTTCCGGTAGTAAGACGACATATGGCACTGTCGGTATGACCCCCGATGGCAAGAAGCTTGATTCCCTTGTTGACGATGCCGCTGGTATGGGTAAATCGACCGGCGTAGTCGTGACATGCGATTTAACGGATGCAACTCCGGCTGCTTTTTGTGCTAATGCTCCGAATCGTTCCCAAGCTTGGGATATTGCCGCCTGTTTTCCGACCAGTAAGGCAGATTTTATTTTCGGTGGTGGCTCGGCCAAGTTCGAAGGGCGTCCCGACGGACGTAATTTGTTCGCCGAAATGAAGAAAGCCGGCTATACTATAGCCAGGAATTGGGAAGAGACGGATGCTGTTAAAGAAGGCCGGGTATTTGCAGTAGTGGATAAGGGTAATTTGGCCAAGCCGTCCGAGCGTGGCGACGTGTTGGAAAAGGCGGTGATGAAGGCTATTGACATATTGGCAGGCAATAAAAAGGGATTTTTCCTAATGGTCGAAGGTTCCAAGATCGATAAAGAAGCCCATGCCAACAATCTTCCTGTTATGCTGGATGAATTGTACGATTTTGATCGTACCGTCGGCAAGGTGCTTTCCTGGGCATCGCAACACCCCGGTACGCTCGTCGTCATTACTGCGGATCACAATACGGGCGGCCTGACACTGATTGGCGGCGATAAGGAAAAGGGTGAAGTGAAATGCAAATTCTCGACCGGCAATCACAATGAAGTAGCTGTTCCCGTTTATGCCTATGGAGCTGGTAGCGGTGTTTTCACAGGAGTGTATGAAAATACCGAAATCTGCAACAGAATTCGCGAAGCGCTCAAGAATGGCAGTAAATGAGAAGTGAATTGCTGCGATCGTCCGAAGTCCTCTAATGAGGCTTCGGGCGATTGATTTGAAACGCCGGGGTGCCTTGTTCTTGCTTCATTATCTCCGGGAAGTGAGACAGTCCGCAGTGGATTATGTGATATGGGACAGATTGTGGCCTGGTTATCATCCCCTTCCCAGTTTGGTAAACGGTTATGGAGATTTTGACGAAGCGATCCAGTCCGGGGATGCTATGGCGTATATGGTCTTGCAGGATATGTGCGTGAAGACAGATCCTCCTGCGCTGGGAGAATATGTGATTGAAGAATTGAAAAAGAAAGCCGATGCGGGTAATACCCATGCAGCAGGGCAATTGGTGAAATTGCTTTTTGACACATGGATCAGATTTGAGCCTCGGTTTGGCTATATCTCTTCATTGAGCCTTGATTCCGGATTATTCAGGAGATGAAGGAGAGTCTGTTTTAGCTCAAGGTTTTGCCTGAATTGGACTTTATGCCGATCAGAACCAATCAGAAGATTTACGAGCAATTTTGCTTCTCCTCCTGTCAGAGATGCCATGGCGGCTTGGGGAGAAAAATGTTATCGGCAGGGCAATTTGACGATGACTTATGCGTTTGCCGGAATTTATGAACAAGGAATCGGCGTCCCCGTCGACTTGGGGAAGGCGTGGCGCAACCTGATGAGCCTGGTAGCTCCTTCGGTTCCATATTGCCTGTGGATGATGAAATATGATGATGGATGGCCCTGGGATGATCGCATCAAGAGGAAATTGTCTTTTCCCAACTGTGTCAAATTAGATGCCATTTCCATGGTGTTGCGGCATCCGGAGTTTCCGGGACGGGACGAAAGTGAGGCCTATCGGCTTGCTATGTCTATGGACAATCCCGATTTTCACGGAGTTCCCATGGAAGGTCCCGTCTGTTATGTTTTGGGCATAGTCCATGAACGAGGGATTGGAACGCAGGTGGACAAGGAAAAAGCGCTTCGTTATTATAAGGCCTGTTCCAATGGCTCGTGGCCGCACCAGGGGTGCCGGGAACGTTTTGATGCGTTGACGGAACAAATATAACACCTGTCCCGGCGGATTATTCCGGGACAGGTGTTTTGATGTGACATGTTCACCGAAGCATGGCTTAGACGATGTTGTAGTACTGTTCCCAGCCCTTGCGGGGAGGGGCTCCGGCGAGAAGCTTATTGGCTTCTTCATCGTTTGTGATCTGCTTGGTGGCGCGGTCCAGAACGATCTTTCGGTTCAGGCGCTGGGCAAGGACGCCCAGGCAGAATACCTGGCTGAGCGGCCCGGCAACAGAGAACGGGGAACGCGTCTTTTCCTTGCCCATGCAGGCCAGGAGGAAGTTGGCGAAGTGGTTGGATGTGCTC
>ULTG01046719.1_pt1 | contig 23428 bp, 20 predicted proteins | sample 1957461 | NCBI WGS metagenome assembly ULTG01 (sample SAMEA4835730, study PRJEB28245) | human gut metagenome | biome: gut microbiome; material: fecal sample | place: Denmark | collected 2008
CAGAAACCACCGAGAACGAGGTGTTCGTACCAAGGCATTTGAGCCATTGTGTTGTTTTCCATGCCGATTGAGTTGAATACCCATGCCATAAATGCACCACCGACAAATACGGAAATCATTGTCTTCCAACTAGCAACGCCTGTCCAAAGCAAGATAACCGCACCAATCAGAATAGCGATCACGCTGGTTTCACCGATAGAACCCGGAATCAGACCTGTAATCATATCCATGTTGAATGCAGGAACACTACCAGATGTAGCAGCTTGTCCCAGCGGAGTGGCAACGGTAAGTCCGTCTACGCTTTGTCCCAGACCGAAAATACTGTCGCCTGATACCCAAACGGCATCACCGGACATCTTAGTCGGATATGCGAAAAACAGGAATGCACGCGTAATCAACGCAACGTTGAATACGTTCATACCTGTACCACCGAATACTTCTTTTGCAAAGATAACAGAGAATGCAGTAGCTACGGCAAGAATCCACAGCGGACAGTCAACCGGAACGATCATCGGGATCAAGATACCGGAAACGAGGAATCCTTCCTGTATTTCTTCTTTCTTCCATTGAGCCACCACGAACTCAATACCCAAACCTACTACATAAGATACGATAATTTTAGGCAGTACTGCCAGGAATCCGTATGCAAACATTTCGATAAAGCTGCCAGTAGCACCCGTGTGAGTGAAATGCTGGTAACCTACGTTATACATACCGAACAGCAAAGCCGGTACCAACGAAATAACCACAATCGACATGATGCGCTTGCTATCAATTGCGTCATGTATGTGCGTTCCCGTTTTCGCAGTCTTGTTGGGCACGAACAGGAATGTTTCGAAGCCGTCAAACACCGACTGGAATGCGTGGAATTTGCCGCCCTCTTCAAAGTTCGGCTTTATCTTATCGAGATAATTTCTTAACGCTTTCATTTATTAAATTGAGAATTGAAAATTGAGAATTGAGAAATAGCTACGCTGTGTTTACCAGAAGACAATTTCATAAAGTCTCAACTATCATTTTTTAATTTTTAATTTTTAATTCTTAATTCTCCTATGCCATTTCCGAACGGAGCATATCAAGTCCGGCACGAACGATGCGTTGCAGTTCCATCTTCGAAGAGCAGACGAATTCGCAAAGAGCGAAATCTTCAGGAGCCACTTCATAGATGCCAAGTGCTTCCATACGGTCGATGTCACCGGCGATGATTGCTTTAATCAGATATTCGGGCAGGATATCCATCGGGAATACCCTATCGTATTCACCCGACATAATCATGTGACGTTCGCCACCTTTGATGCGGGCATCCAGCGTATATTCCTTCTTACCCATCAACCAGCTGAAATAAGAATGGTTGGCACTGAACTGGTTGAAGCGCGGCATGATCCATCCGAGCATTTCGTGAATGTCGTCACCTTCGGGGATCACAGTCAGTTGGCTGTGGAATGCTCCCAAGAATCCGTTCGGAGATACTTGCTTTCCTGTCAGCACATTACCGCTGATATAGCGTAAGTCTTTGTCTTTTGTTACATTACCGGCAAACACGTTGGTGAGCAATGCGCCTACCCGGAGTTTGCAGTATGCAGGTTTCAACACTTCGGAACCTGTCACAGCTATTGTACGGGTGAAATCTACACGACCTGTATTGAAAAGGCGGCCAATGAAGATTACGGCTTGCGGATCAATAGTCCATACCGTTTCTCCCTTGGATACGGGGTCGAGATGGTTGATCTGAACACCTACATTACCCGCAGGGTTCGGTCCGTCGAAAGCGGTGATTGTAACATTCTTAGCCTGTGTCAGTGCAGCAGCGTTCTGTTTCACACTGATATTCAGATAGGTTTTTGCCAGTTTGGCAAGAGCATCAAGTCCTGTCTGGAAGTTTGTTTCTTCACCTTTGAGGGCAAACTCAAAATCCGGAGCTAACGGATTAGTGTCGAATGCGGATACAAAGATTCCTTTCGGAGTGACCGTCGGATCAGCAATGATGTCATAAGGGCGCTGTTTGATAAACGCGAAAAGTCCGGCTTCCAACAAAGCGGTTCTCACAGCTTCAGCATCCATCGAAGCAACATTCTTTTTTCCAAAATCTTCATAGTCCTGCTCTGCAGCAGCTTCCACTACGATGTTCAACACCTTACGACGAGCACCACGTTCAACACTCGTCACCACGCCGCTCACCGGCGAAACAAATTTCACTTCAGGATGATACTTGTCGATAAACAAGGGTCCACCAGCCATTACATACTCCTGCTCTTTCACGACTACCTTAGGCGTCACTCCAGGAAAGTCATCGGGTACGAGTGCGTAGAACCCCGGTTCTTTTACTGTTGCGTACGTTTCAGCAGCTTTACCTTTCAGGTTTATGTCAAGGCCTTTACGTAACTTTATTACATTTGCCATGCTAGATAAAATAATGGTTTCATAAATTTGCCGCAAAAGTAATAAATAAGATTGGGATTCGGGAGGAAAAAAGAAAGGAATTACGGAAAAATATCCGTAATTCCTTTCGTGTTCGTGCACGTTCTTTCTTTTGTCTCTTTGAAGCAAAAGAAAGAACCAAAGAAAAATTGGAGACCTCGCGGCATACAGGTCTATGCAAAGTGGTTATTCCTCTCCGGCAAACATAGGGTCCCAGGCAGGAAGTCGAATAGGTTTCTGTTTCAACACCTCAAGAGCTTTTTTCGATGCGTATTTCGTTTCTACTACCAGACGGAACATATATTCATCAAACCAGTCATCCGTCATGATGAGATGTCCTTGATAACCGGAGGTTGCTCCCCAACTATTTTCAACCATCCATTTCGTCGGTTTTCCGTTTTTGTCAAGATCGACGGCCATAAGAGTCATGGCGTGACTGGAGCCACTGGCGAAACTTTGGATGCGTTGCTTCTTGTTCATGCCAAAAGAAGTACCCATAAGGGATTCGTAATCGTAGTTTTTGACATCCAGTAAACCACGATCGGAGTTTAAGAATTTACCTACATCGCAAGAAAAATACATCATTGTGCTATCCTTGAGAGAAGAAATAGCCATTTCTTTGATGTCCTCGATGGGGAGATTGACATACGTCCAGTTTTTGCCGTCGTAACGGTGGCGGTCGTAGTCTATCTCATAACATTTATAATATTCACGGCTCGGATCGTTCATTAACATGACATAATTGTCAATCAGTTTTTCGTCACCATACTTCTTCAGGAAAGAAAGCGGAGTGTAAGTTTCGGTAGATACAGGCTCGCCTTTAGCGTTGTATTCAGTCCAGGTAAATTCAGTGGGAGGAACACCGAGATTCAGCACTAACATGCGATAGATGGTGCTCAACATTTCTGTTTTTGTTTTCTCAAGGGCAGCAGGTTTGGCACCTTGCGCAGCGAGATCACGGAGTTGAAGCCCCTGCTCACGAAGTTTCAGGGCGATCAGACCTGCCATGCGGGAGGTATTTTCACTGCTATTGGTTTCCGGCATCACATCTTTGGGAACAAGCCCGTATTTACTGACGATATCGGCTACACCGGTGAATGTTCCACCGTCACTCAAAGGATTGCGGAAGAGCCATTCCACCATTTTATCGTCCATCGGCTTACTGCTGGTGTCGATAATACCTTGTAGAAAGAGATTAGCTTTCTCCAGCTGATCGAAGAAGAAAGGATAAGTTTGCGAGAATTCGAACGAGCCGAGGTTATGCTTGGCAATCGCTTTGGCACGCATCACATTCAGACCAGTGAAAAGCCAGCAACGACCGGAAGATTTCTGATCGGTAATACCTTTGGAAGGCACTTTGATGGAGAAATGTGTATCCATCCCCTTCAGGTTATCCTGGTTGAGAGCCAGTTTACGGATGTCGTTGCTGCCGATAGCGTTGCGGATAGCCTTGTCGGCAGGAGTGTTTGCGTAACTCTGCTTGATTTGTTGCATCATGGAGTCGCTGATGCCACCTTTCACTTCTTGCGCTTGTGTAGAATAAGAAAAAGCACAGAAAACAAAAATTGATAAAATCTGTTTATTCATTGATTTGATATTAAAATGTTGTCATATTTCACCTTCTTATAATAGATGAAACATATTACTCTTTTGCAAAGGTTATTGAATTCTTAGATATATGCAAACAAACTCCTAAAAAACGAATAATGTTTTTTAGCAAACAATAATAACTTATTATGGAAAAACCTGCAATTAGAATAAATAATCGTATATTTGCATGCAAAATTAAAACACAACAAAATGACAAGCGTAAAAACTGTACGATATAATTGGATTGACTGGAGTAAGTCAATAGCTATATTCCTAGTTATTTGGGGACATGTACCGATGCAATCAGAGACGCACACGATCATTTATTCCTTCCACATGCCACTTTTCTTTCTTATATCCGGTTACTTATACAACCCTAAAGGAACAATAAAAGAAGAATTATATAAGGATCTCAAGACTTTGCTGCTCCCCTATTTCATCTATCAATTCATTTTTTACCCGTATTGGTTTGTTAGAGAACTTATAGTACCTCATCAAGTCATCAATATACACAATAGCATCATACACCCCCTCATTCAATCACTGTCATCAGACCCCATTAACGGTCCCACATGGTTTATATATTGCCTGTTTATGATAAAAATATACTCCTACATTATACAAAGAAAACAATCATTATACTGGTTGACGGCAGGTATCAGCAGCCTAGTCTCCATACTCATTTGTTATTGGCTCAACCAAAACTCCATTTATGGCACCTATACCACACATGGTTTTTTCGCATTGCAAATATTCTTTTATACAGGACAAACATTGAAACGGACAAAAATAAAAAACATCGCAAATTCCTTGCATCAAAGTATCATCTGGCTGCTTTTGTCCATTGTTTCATTTGCCACATTTTTTTCGATGGGATACACCAGTAACTATACAACACTGCCCGAAATGGTAAATTTCTACCTCCTGGGATTCACCGGAAGCTGTATGATTCTTGGAATCGGATTTATACTCAATCAAATTACATCCACCATAAATTATAATGTATCAATAGGAACAATGGTTATTTTAGGTATACATTGGATGTTCATAGGTGCATTCAATTTTGCTATAGAAAAATACCTGCATATCGATAATATTACCTACTCTACATTCATAGCCTTTATTATAAGTCTACTTATTACAGCAATCAATTATCCACTCATTATATTCTGCAAGAAGCATATCCCTCTACTGTTAGGGAAAATCCGCATACCAAAATAGCCTTTATTTGCCCTTAGAATGACTTTTTTAGATTTATTATCTAAGAACTTCAAAACTAATCAAAATAAAAGAGTTTTCTTTGCAGTCAAATTCCTCACAGAGAAATTATGAAGAAATATATAATAGGAATATTGATGATGCTTCCATCCATCAATATGATGTCAGCCGCGGCTAACAGTACGGCAGTAAAGAGCGATGTAGATATTGAAGACATCCCGTCAGATACCATTCCTGCCCTTTCAAAGCGCGAGTTGCGCCGCCAGCGTGTAGCAAAACGAAATTTGCACTATAACATATTAGGTGGTCCCAGCTACACACCGGACTTCGGTGTATTGGTAGGCGGTAGTGCCTTGATGACGTTCCGGATGAATCCGAGTGATACCACCCAACGACGTTCGGTAGTGCCAGTGGCCATTGCCTTGATGTTCAAAGGTGGGCTGAACTTGATGACAAAACCACAACTTTTCTTTAAAGGAGACCGCTTCCGTATCTTCGGAACTTTTTCTTATAAAAATACGATTGAGAACTTTTATGGCATCGGCTATTCCACTAATAAAGATTATGAACGTGGAGAAGATACCAGCGAATACCGCTACAGCGGCATCCAAGTAAACCCCTGGTTCCTGTTCCGTCTGGGAGAAAGCAACATTTTTGCAGGTCCCCAAGTCGATTTGAACTATGATAAAATTACCAGGCCGGCTGCCGGAATGGTTAATGAACCCTCGTATATGGCGGCAGGAGGTACAGAAAGCGGATACGAAAATTTCAGCTCCGGACTCGGTTTCCTGCTGACGTATGACACACGTGATATTCCCGCAAATGCATATAACGGAACCTACCTCGACTTCCGGGGAATGATGTATAATAAAGTATTCGGAAGCGATAATAACTTTTACCGTTTGGAAATCGACTATCGTCAATACAAAACAGTAGGCCGCCGCAAGGTGATAGCCTGGACAGTGCAAAGCAAAAACGCATTCGGAAATGTGCCCCTAACAAAATATGTACTTAGCGGAACCCCCTTCGATCTTCGCGGTTACTACATGGGACAGTTTCGCGACAAGTCCTCGCATGTCCTGATGGCCGAATACCGCCAGATGATAAATACGGACAAAAGTACTTGGGTGAAAAAGATGTTAAGTCATATAGGATATGTAGCCTGGGGAGGATGCGGATTCATGGGCCCCACTCCGGGCAAGATAGAAGGTGTGCTTCCCAACCTCGGACTGGGATTACGCATTGAAGTTCAACCCCGTATGAATGTACGTCTCGACTTCGGAAGGGACATGGTGAACAAGCAGAATCTGTTCTACTTCAACATGACAGAAGCCTTCTAATACCATTTTAGCAACGATCTGTGCACAATTTACACGCAAGATTGCAAAATAGATAATAAAAGACTGTACATAAATGAAATTAATCCTTATATTTGCGCAAGCTATAACACAGCAAGAGCAAATAATAGGATTTTTTTATGAAGCAATTTATATGTTTTTTTTCGGGGCTATTACTTCTATTCGTCTCTACCACCCGTGTAGTTGCACAAGAAGTGTCTGACTATTCTCAACTAAATGATGAAGATTATAGTAAAATAGTTCTCCCCCCACTATCCGTTTTATTCGAAAATGCCAAGAACAGCCCCACTTATGAAGTGGCGGACGTAAAAGCAAAAATAGAGCGCAAATTACTCCAAAAAGAGAAATGGGCATTTCTGGGTTTCTTTAGTTTACGGGGAAGTTATCAATACGGCATGTTCGGTAATGAGTCCACCTATACAGATGTGGCAGTCGCCCCCTTTCTTACCTACTCTACCCAAGCACAGAACGGCTACACAATAGGCGCAGGTGTAAGTATTCCCTTAGACGATCTATTCGACCTCAAAGGACGTGTCAGTCGGCAAAAGCTCACACTACGGAGCGCGGAACTTGAACGGGAAGTGAAATACGACGAACTCAAAAAGAATATCATTGAGCTGTATGCGATGGCCACTTCACAAATTAAAGTCCTCCAAATGCGAAGTGAAGGCTGGGTACTGGCTAATGTACAATATGAGATCTCCGAAAAGAATTTTGCCAACGGAACTATCGAATCATCAGAACTTTCAGTAGACAAAGAGCGCCAATCCCAAGCTCGCGAAGCATACGAAAAGAGTAAATTTGAGTTGACAAAGAGCCTGATGATACTCGAAGTGATTTCACGTACTCCCCTTATACGAAAATAATAAAGACTAAATATGGATTTCATCATTTCTACTATACGAACTCTATTCCGTCACCTCTGGATCATACTAGTAGGTACCGCCCTTTTTACACTATTTGTTATTTATTACACCCGTCACATGGCTGGAGGATACGAAGTAAAAGCCACTTTATATACAGGAGTAGCTTCGGGATACAATCTTGAGAGTGACAAACGCACAGATTGGGCTATGGTACAAAATTCTATGGATAATCTGATAAGCATAATGCAAGCCGAAAGTACTCTCAAGAGAGTGTCCTTAAGATTGTATGCCAGAGTTCTTATCAAAGGAGATCCGACCAAAGAAGTAGACGGAATCACCCCTTCCAGTTACAATTACACTTACAACCACTTAAAGAACAGTCCGCATGGAAAAGAAATATTAGCACTAATCGACAAAACAAGTGAAGATAAGACAGTGGCCAATCTAGAAAAGTACATGCGCCCTCACAAAGACAACTACATCTACGGGTTATTCTACTACAATCCTCTTTTTTACAGTTACAACACCTTGAAAAATATCAAAGTACAACGTCGTCTGACGAGTGACCTGCTGGATATAAGCTATACTTCAAGCGATCCGGGTATCGCATATAATACAGTAAGCATTTTAATGGATGAGTTCGTTGATGAGTATCGTCGTATCCGTTATGGAGAAACGGATAAAGTAATCAAATATTTTGAGGAAGAATTGAAACGAATCGGTAGTAAACTCCGCAGTGAAGAAGAAGACCTAACCAAATACAATGTTCAGAAACGTGTAATCAACTATCTTGATGAAACCAAGGAGATAGCTGCTATTAATAAAGAATTTGAACTAAGAGAACAAGATGCCCTTTTCGCATACAACAGTAGCAGTGCCATGCTTGAAGAGCTAGAAAAACATATGGATAGCAATGCCAAACAAGTACTAAGAAATCTAGAGTTTGTTGACAAGTTACGTCAAGTATCCACTGTCACAGGAAAGATTGCTGAAGTAGAAGCGATGTCCGACTCCAAGAAGCAAGATACTGACAATCTGGTAAATCTAAAGAAGCAGCAGAGCGAGCTACAAAAAGATTTGAATAATTTGACGGATTCATATGTGGGACATAAGTACACGAAGGAAGGGACTTCACGAACGAACATTATAGAACAATGGTTGGAACAGACATTGGCTAATGAAAAAGCAAAAGCGGAACTGCTAGTTGTACAAAATGCACGTCGTGAACTTAATGAACGCTATGTATTTTATGCCCCTGTAGGTACCACTATCAAACAGAAAGAACGTACCATCAACTTTACGGAACGTAACTATCTGACCGTTCTGCAAAGTTATAATGAAGCATTATTAAGAAGGAAAAACCTAGAGATGACTTCTGCTACACTGAAGGTCCTGAATGAACCAACCTATCCTATTTCTCCGGGAACAACAAACAGAAAGCAAATCATAATGGCTGCCTGTGTAGGCAGTTTCATACTCATTATAGCCTTTTTACTACTAGTAGAAATGTTTGACAAAACATTACGTGACGCAGCTCGCACCAAACGTGTAACAGATTTCAAAGTAATAGGTGCTATTCCCAGTATGTATTCCTCCCGCTATGGCGGAATGACGAAAACCTACGTCCAGCTATCTGTAAAAGAGCTAACTAACTCATTGCTTCGTTTCCTGACCAATCGAAAATCTCCCGGAGTGTACATTATCAACCTATTTAGCACTTGTGAAGATTCCGGAGAAGCAGAAGTAGGAAATCTGATTTGTGGGTATATGCGAAGCCGTATGCTAAATGCAAGGTTTATCACCTATGGGGCAGATTTCAACACAGATTCCACTCAATATTTACTTGCCAAAAACATCACAGACTTTTATACCCTACAGGGAGAAGATGTGTTGATCGTCGCCTATCCTCCTTTAGCGCAAAGTAACATCCCCAGTGCTTTGTTGCATGATGCAAATGCAAACATCCTGGTAGCTCCCGCAAATCGTGGGTGGAAAACGATTGATAAGCAACTTTGCGAACAACTCATGCTGCAACTGGGTGAAACAGACGTTCCGTTCCGTATATGCTTGACAAATGCTTCCCGGGCAGCAATTGAAGATTTCACCGGGCAGCTTCCACCATACACTATACTGCGAAATATCGGTTATCGTCTTAGTCAACTGTCGCTCACAGAAAAAATAAGATTCAACCTAACAAAGAAAACCAAAGAAGAAGCATCAACAGAAGAGGAGGAGGATGACGAATAGAATAATAACTTTCCATTTGCTGTTTGCCGCCCAATTCGCGGTGATCGTATCAGGAATGTTTGTAAACACCAAAACTGGATTAGCCTCTATGGCAGTCATATTGATGTTTACAACCATCTGTCTGATACAATTAGCCAACGACAAGCAAACAAACTGGAAACCCGGACAAAACATAATGACCTATATGTGTATAGTCTGGCTAGTCTATTATCTCTTTGAAGTCCTGAATCCGAATAATGTAATGGAAGCATGGAACATCGGTATTACTCCTTATGCCTTGATACCGTTAATATGCGCCTTCATAGTTCCGATTGTCATTCGTACAAAGAAAGATATTGAGTTCTTATTGATTGTATGGTCCATATTTGTCCTCATATTTACAATAAAAGGTTATTGGCAGAAAAACCATGGCTTCAGTGATAAAGACCTTTACTTTCTGTATACGCTGGGAGGATGGCGTACTCATCTCATCTGGTCCGGTATACGCTATTTCTCATGCTTCTCTGATGCAGCTAATTATGGAGTGCACGCTGCGCTATCAGCAGTAGTATTTGCCATTTCCTCTTTTTATGCAGGATCAAAATGGAAACGCGTTTACTTTTTCCTCATCGCAATCTGCGCTCTTTATGGAGTAGGAATATCCGGAACAAGAACAGCAATGGGTGTCATCATGGGCGGCTTACTGATGGTCACTATTATTGCCAAAAACTGGAAAGCCTTGCTGGCAGGTGTTTTTGTATCAATAGCCGTATTTTGCTTCTTCTACTATACTAATGCCGGAAACGGGAACCAATATATCCGCAAAATGCGTTCCTCTTTCCACCCTACTGAAGATGCCTCCTATATGGTACGTGTGGAGAACCGAATATTAATAAAAGAGTTAATGTCTCAAAAGCCGTTTGGTTATGGAATCGGACTTTCAAAAGCTGGCAATTTCAACTCAAAAGAACAGATGCCCTACCCTCCCGACTCGTGGTTGATCAGCGTATGGGTAGAAACAGGAATTGTAGGACTGATTCTTTATCTCGCCATTCATGGTACTCTTTTTGTCTGGTGCGCGTGGATATTGATGTTCAAAATACGGGACAAGAGTTTGCGGGGATTAGTAGCCGCTTGGGTATGCATGGACGCCGGGTTCTTCATCGCCGCCTATGTAAGTGATGTCATGCAATATCCTAACCAGTTACCTCTTTACGTAGGATTTGCCCTTTGTTTTGCAGCTCCGCATATAGAAAAAAGAATGTTACTAGAAAACAAGAAATTATGAAAAAGAACCAGCAGATACTAGTCTTAAACACTTTCGCCATTATCATGGTTTGTGTGGGACATTCTTTCACAGCTGTAGAATCCTATTATGGCCATAAATGGATATATAGTTTTCATATGCCATTATTCATGTTCATATCAGGCTATTTACTAAACTATGTAAACATACATAAACAGCAAACATTATCAGATATAAGTCTATTCGGCCGGCAAGGATACATAGTCAAAAGAGCTATCCGGCTTCTTGTCCCCTATTTCGTTATTAGTTCCATTACTTTTATTCCCAAAGCACTATTAAGTACACATGCCCTACGCCCTATAGACTTCTCCATTGATTCATACATCCACATGTTATTGTATCCTATAGACAACGTTATCAAATTTTTTTGGTTTCTCCCTACTTTATTCGTTGTAAGCATCTTCACAATTATACTTTATAAAGCAAGCAAGAAGCTAAAGTTGAAATATTTTTTCTTAATATGCTTCCCTCTATTCATTTTATTATATGAATTCAACCCTCTCAAACATATTGACTTTTTAAATCTAGGTGGAGTAGCCAGCTATTTGATATTTTTCATCTCCGGATGTATGTATGCCCAATATAATTCAATGACCAGCAGCAAAGCAAAATCAGCAAATATATATACAGCGAGCGGGCTTTTGATAATCTACTCCGCATTAATCTATTTTATAGCTTGGGACACGCCATTCATAGGAATAGTATATGCCTTTACCGGAATAGCATTCAGCTTTTCACTATGTTCATTATATGTAAAATACAATCTGAAATTTCTTGATCATCTTTCCAACAGTTCATATGCCATTTACTTATTTTCATGGTATCCGTTAGTAATCATACAATCATTCCTGATGAAAAAATATGCATTGGACTGGAAATTATGGGCTATTATCAGCACTATTCTTCAAATATATATACCTTTCTACATTTATAAAGGTATCATATATATAAAGAACAACAAACGTTATGGAAAAACAATAGCTACCCTATTAGGGCAATAAAAGATATGGAAATCCCTACAGTTTCATTCATCACCATTTGCTACAACGGTTTTAAAGACACCTGTGAACTGATCGAGTCACTTCAAGACAAGATTAATTCCGTCAGTTATGAAATCATAGTGGTAGACAATGCCTCACATGAAAATGAGGCAGAGAAAATACAAGCACTATATCCCGCGGTAATCACTATCCGCAGTGACATAAACAAAGGTTTTTCGGGTGGAAACAATATCGGGATCCGTGTAGCAAAAGGCAGCTATCTTTTCCTGATAAACAACGATACCTATATTGAGTCCGACAATATCAGCTATCTGATAGAACGGTTGGAAAGTCGCCCGAAAATCGGAGGTGTATCACCGAAAATACGCTTTGCCTTTCCCCCGCGTAATATACAGTTTGCAGGATACACTCCGCTTACATCTATTACGCTCCGTAATGAAGGAATTGGATTCGGATGTCCGGACGACGGAAGTTTTGACACCCCTCATACCACCCCCTATTTGCATGGAGCAGCCATGTTGGTGAAACGCGAAGTGGTAGAAAAAGCCGGAATGATGCCGGAAATATTCTTCCTATATTATGAAGAACTCGACTGGTGCACCCACATGACACGTGCCGGTTACGAGTTATGGTATGAACCCCGTTGCACTGTTTTCCATAAAGAAAGCCAGAGTACAGGACAGTTGAGTGCACTCCGCACCTACTATCTGACACGCAACCGTTTGCTCTATGCATGGCGAAACCTTAACGGCAGCAAACGCCTTCTCTCTATCGCCTACCAAATGACTGTGGCAGCCGGAAAAAATGGAATAAGCTTTCTATTGAAAGGACACCCCGAACTGCTATCCGCCACATTGAAAGGCATATCAACATTCATTCGCATCCCCCATAAAAAAGAGCAGCTATGACAGTCCTGTTATACCTCGTAGAAATTGCACTCTACACGATATTAGCCATCAATACAGGCTATTTGCTTTTGTTTGCCCTGGCATCCAAATTCTACCGTCACCGTAGCTATCCCGCTACTCCCAAACGTGGCAAATTTGCTGTACTATTCCCGGCCTACAAAGAAGACAAAGTCATTCTATCTGCCATCCAATCCTTTCTGCAACAAGACTATCCGGCAGATTCCTATGACATTATCGTGATCTCCGATCAGATGCAAGAAAGTACAAATGAAGCTTTACGCCAACTGCCAGTTCGTCTGTTGATAGCCGACTACACTGAAAGTTCCAAGGCTAAAGCTATGAATCTTGCCATGAAAGCCACTAGCGGCACTCCCTACGAGATGATTGTTATCATGGACGCAGACAATACCACAAACCCGGATTTCTTATCCGAAATCAACCGTGCTTTCCAAGCAGGTGAAAAAGCCATTCAGGCACATCGTACCGCCAAAAATATGAATACAGATGTCGCCATCCTCGATGCCGCCAGTGAAGAAATCAATAACTCCATATTTCGTAGCGGTCATATCGCTCTCGGACTATCTTCCGCCCTCATCGGCTCCGGCATGGCACTGGAAGCGCAATGGTTCCGCCAACATGTACATCAACTAGAGACTGCAGGAGAAGACAAAGAACTGGAATCGCTGCTACTTAAACAGCGCATCCATATCGAATATCTGGAACACGTCCACGTAAAAGATGAAAAGACACAAAAGAAAGAAGTGATCAAAAACCAGCGTAAACGTTGGATCGCTGCTCAATTCGATTCGTTAAGCCGGGCACTCCCCTCTTTTCCCGAAGAGCTGCTTCGCGGTAATATCAATTACTGCGACAAGATCTTCCAATGGACGCTTCTACCACGTATCGTACTGATTTTCTGTATCTTTTTTTTCACAATCATATTCACGATTGTCCATCCGCACTTGAGTCTCAAATGGTGGATATTGTCTTTTTCCCTCTTTCTGGCATTGTTTACGGCAATTCCACAGCGCATGCTCAACAAACGACTGCTACGGGCCATCCTTCAACTTCCCTCGCTGCTGGCAGGCATTGTAAGTAATCTCTTCAAGCTAAAAGGAGTAAACAAAAAATTTATACATACCGAACATGACCATTAATGTATTAGAAGTAATCAGACAAGGCCAAGTGGGTGGCGGAGAATCCCATCTGCTTGACCTCATAGCAGGGTTTGACGAACGCGTCAATCCCATTGTACTAGCGTTCACAGGCGGACAAATGATTGACGAACTCACTCAAGGAGGTGTTAAATGTTACGTCATTAACACTTCACATCCTTTTGACATACGTATCACAAAACGAATCAAAAAGTTGATATTCGATGAAAACATACAACTCATTCACGCTCACGGAAGTCGTGCGGCCTCCAATGTGGCGTTTATTGCCCGAAAGCTACATATTCCGATGGTGTACACCGTACATGGATGGAGCTTTCATCAAGACCAGTCGTTTCTAATCAAAAGTCTCCGGGCGTGGAGCGAAAAAATCATCTGTAAATTAAGCCGAGAAGTCATCTGTGTATCCGAAAGTAACCGGATTACCGGACAGGAAACTTTCGGACTGAAAAATGCACTCGTGATAGAAAATGGTATCAACTTGAAACGATTCAATCCGGATGAAAACCGCAAAGACCTACGTAAGGAATTCGGATTTACAGAGGATGATTTCGTGATAGGCTTCGTCAGTAGGATCACTCTCCAGAAAGCACCGTTGGATTTCGTGAAAAGCATTGCTCTCGCTCACCAAAAAGATGCCAGAATCAAAGCATTGTTAGTAGGAGAAGGCGACATGGAAGAAGAGACCAAGGAAGCAATCCGGCAAAACGGAATAGAAAAATACATCCGGACCTCACCATTTCGTAATGATGTGCCGGATGTATTGCACGCTATCGATGTTTTCTGTCTACCAAGTTTATGGGAAGGGCTTTCCATTGCATTGCTCGAAGCGATGGCTATGAAAAAAGCATTGGTAGTGACCCCTACAGACGGTACCAGAGAAGTGATCACACATCAGGAAAGCGGATTGATTGCAGATTTCGGTCAACCGGAGGAATTAGCGGAATGTTATTTGACATATCTCCATCATCCGGAATGGATAGAAAGTTATGGAAACGCAGCTATGTCTGTCATTCAGGAACGTTTCGACAGCCGACGCGTATCACAGCAGGTCACAGAAGTCTATTATGACATTCTTCAGTGATCAGTTCCATTCTTTTTTCACCTCAAAGCACGGACAAGCCTTGATCCACTCTTCGGGTTCGATCTCTCCGTTTCCGTTCAGGTCCGGACTCAAATCCCGATGTCCGCACACTCGGCAGCCGGGATAATCGCGCAAGAGCGTAAGGATCAATACGTGCATTGAATGAATCTGCCATTCGGTGCGGGTATCGGCAGGGCGACCATGGCAGTCGAGTCCGCCTTCATAGCAGATACCTATTGAATGAGCATTGTATCCCTTTGCATGCGCACCGATTCGTTCAATCTTGCGGGTAGTCTTTATATCTCCATTTTTGCGGATATAAAAATGATACCCCGTCCCGTTGAAACCACGCCGACGGTGGCACACTTCCAAATCTTCTTCCGTAAAATCCCTGTCCGCCCTTGAGGCGGAACAGTGGATCACAATCAAGTTGATGGTTCGCATAAACTCATCCCTCCGTTTCAGCGACCATCTGTACTCGCTGCACACATTCCTTGCTGCTACACTGCAGAGCCGCAGCCTGCGTCAGTTGTCCTCGCAACGAGAAGATCTCCGCGTGCATCTCTTTCACTTTCGAACTAAGGTCGAAATAATCTTTCAACACTTTCTCCAACTGCTGCATCAGAAAAGTATATTGGCCTTTCACCAGTTCGCTGAACTCTTTCATTTCTTGCGCCATCATCTGGCGCTTCTTGCGACTACTGCCCAGAAAGGGCAGAATCGTCATAATGATTTCGATGATTTTATCTAACATTTTAATAGATTGAGATGATAAATTGATAAATGGAGCACAAAGTCAACCAAAGCAGTTTATGCTGCCGGATCCGGAGCTTCTCCACCGCCGGAACCGCCGTCTCCCTCACCGTCGTCACCGGAGCCGCCACCGCCATCCCCAGCAGCGGATTTCTTATCCGTATACAATTCGAACATCATGTTATTATCCCCTCCACGAGTAGTTGCCGTGCTGTCATTGGCAAGGCGCAATGAGTTGTCGACTTTGAAACGAAGATTGATGCGAGTGATATTTTTCACCGTACAATCCTTTTCCTGTTCCACACCCGGACAGGTCAGCGTGGTATAAAAAATACCCAGTCCATCCACTTTCACCTTATTCCCTGCTACAAGCACTTTTTTCATCGCACGGACAAAGGATTTCATAACGTGCGACACGTCTTCCACCGAAAGCGAGCCGATAGATTCGATTTCCTGTGCCAGTGAATCGATTGAATAGATTTTCGACTCCCCAGCCTTGGGCTTGAGAAGATACATCATCGGTGATTTATCATCACCAAGCCGTTTTCTGCGCTTGTAGCGCACAACTGTAACTGTTGCCATATTAAAAAAATGTTTCTACGAAAAGAAGTACATTCTCCTTTTCTGTTGGTAAAACAAAGATACGACAACAGAATAGCGACCACCGGATTACAACGGACTACAACGGATTCTGCCGGATTAAAACGGATTATACCGGAATATATAGGATTATCTCCTAGTTTTCGAGAATCGGTATTCTATTATTTTCAATTCTTTTATGAATACACCCGAACATCTGCTCCCAAAATTTGCCTATCCCACTAAAAATGAGTAACTTTACTTCAAATACAGTAATCCAAAAGCACAACTATAAATGAAAACAAAAAACAAGATTCTCCCCGAACAAGAAGAAGAAAAAACATTCCAATACCGCACCTATGGGAAAGGCGAACTTGCCTTGTTGTACCTCCCCAATATCCTGCAACAAAGCGCAGTAGACCGATTCAACGAATGGATCGAAGCTGCACCCGGACTAAAAGAACGGCTCCTGGCCACCGGCATGAATCCACGTAGCAGATACTACACTCCCGCACAAGTAAGACTCATCGTCGAAGTACTCCAAGAACCTTAAATTAGATGATAGGTGATAAATGATAGGTGATAGTTGATTGAGCGACATATAGCTGATAATCGGTAAGCTCTGGCTATTGACATGCTTATCCCGCATAACTATTGTCTATTGCTTATTGTCTGCCATCTATCATTTATCAACTATCACCTATCATTTATCACCTATCCCCCATTAAATCTTTTTCCGGTAGCCAGCAGGAGTTGTCGAACATCGTATTTCGGACACGCTGGTCAACGGAGAGAGAAGGGTCATGAGATTCTTCACAGGGCAGGTATCGTCCGCTTACGGGATCGTAGATGAAGGATACCATTCCACCGACACCGAGATGCTTGAATTTCACCTTGTCCACATATACGCGGGTGACGCCGACCTCCTTATCGCGCTCCACAATGATGCCGTAATCCGCTTTGTTATAGAAATCGGCAGAGCCGTTGATGTCATACATTTCCACACGAGGGGTAATGCCCGTGACAGGGTTACGGTTCATTTTACGAGGATGGACTACGACCACAAGCAGGCAATTATGTTGCACGGCAAATTCTGTGAATTTATTCAACAGGTTGGAAATATATTGCGTTTCCGTCTGTCCCGGCTGCGGGTTGTGGTCAAAACGGTTGAGCGGGTCGAAGACAATGATGCGGCAGCCACGGCGGACAACGAGTTCATGAGCCTTGGCCAGTACACGATCCGGAGAAACATTACCTTTCAGAGAGATATGAGAGACATTTTCAGTCAGAAAATTTTCCGAGTTTGCAAGAAGCCCCTCCGTCATGCCACATCCGTTTTGAAAACGGTGTCCGGTGAGTTTCTCAATCAGTTTGCGGAGATGATAGACGATAGGAGTATTTTCCGGGCTAAAGAACCCGATTTTCCATTGATGCCGCAGGCAAAGACGCAACACTAATTCGTCCACCCATTCGGATTTCCCTGTACCGGGAACTCCGGTGACGTAGACACTTCGCCCACGTTCATACGTGCAGATCTTATCCATTTCCTCCCATCCCGTTTCCGCTCCGGGACCGAAGCCATTGTCGAAAAGAGCCCGCAGGTCGTCATGCAAGTCGGCAGCGGTGAAGATACCTTCGAGCGGAACTTCTGCTGCCTGTTCGATGGCGATACGGAGACTGGCGATACCATATTTACAGAGATGCTCGTTGGCATCTTTGCACTCCGGACCGTAAGTCACCACCCGGCAACGTTCAGCTCCCAGCCGGTTGATGAGTTCATTGCGCAACCGGATTCCGGCAGAATCGGCGTCGACAGCAATGATGATTTCTTCCAGATCCTCGAAGTGCGTCTCCATGAAGCGGTCGAGCCAGGAGAGGTTCGAATTGGCTCCGGCCGGCACGGAGATGACACTCTGAAATCCGGCGGCGATGGAGGAAGCAGCATCCAATTCACCCTCGTGGATGATGCAGGAAGTCTGCCCCAGGATGGAGTCGATGTTGTAGGGAATCAGTTCGGCACCCTGCACCATTTTGAAGAGTTTCGGGAGAGCACGAAACTTGGTGTTGATCAGTTGCTCCCCCTCAAAGTAGTTGAAACAGATGCAACGTTCCTTTTTGCCGGATTGCGGCATAAATTCCTCCTGTTCGGTGATGCGCAGGGCGGCTATGACGGACTGCGGGATGCAACGCGTCTCCACCAGCCAACGCTCCGTTTCTTCGGAAAGCGTGGTTTTCGAGGCATCAAACACCGGACGCTGGAAATGCTGCGGAATGGCTGCCGCACGACGTTTGCGAGCTGCCGCACGCTCGGCATTCTTACGCTCTTCCACATCATCGGGAACATAGAAATCAGCTCCACAATGGTAACAGTGGCAATGTCCCGTGTCGACGTTGACACGTAGCGAACGGTCGCGCTTGTTTTTCCGGGTAGGAAGACATTTTTTACAAATCGTTTTGAGGACTCCACTCGATTTACCGTGGATGTCGACATCATAGTTGGCAAAATTTCTCATAATTTTTTCCTTTTTTCATTAAAAAAAATAGTTTAAAATAATCATTCACACGCAGAGGACTTACCTGCCGGACGAGTGTCTGCCACCTGACGGACGAGCTTCCGTTACCTATCAGACGAACATCGGCCACCTGCCGGACGAAACCAGCCATCTGCCGGATTAATGCGCCCATCGTTTCTTCACATCATCCCACACAGCCGACGCATCGGGACGTGGCGGCGCATCAGCCGGAATGAGATGTCCCAGATACGTTCGCTGCCCGTCGACGACGCTTTCAAAGCGGTTTACACCCTTGTCGACCGTATTCTCAAGCTCTTTCAGCAAGGTTTCCCTCAACGTGCGGCAAGTAACGGAACCGGCTGCGATATAATTTGAAAAATACCGTTTCACGTCCTCCGGGAAAAGCAGTCCGGCTCCCTTGTCATAAAGGCGGATATGTTTTTTGAAGATTTCCAGAATAAGTTTTTGATGGTCAACAAAGAGCTTTCCCAAACCGGAATGTTGCCCGGCCAGCTCCATATATGACTGGAAAGTAGAAAGTTGATCCACCAACTTTTCCCAAGGCAACACGGGTTGTAACGGACAATGATTGCCTTCATCCGTCAAACGGCTCACACGGGACGTTTTTTTTATATTACTACTGTTATTATTTACAACAGAAATATTTCCTTTACTCTTCTCTTCTTTACTCTCCTCTTCTCTACTCTTCTGGTTTTCATTGGCTTTTCTCCCTTTATCGACGGGCGTTTCAGCACGTTCTACCACCTTTTTCGGACGCCCTCCTTTTTTACCGTTTTCGCTATTCGTTTTCCGCTTCTCTTCCAAGCTTTTCATCACCCTATCCAAGTAGGAAGAACGAAACATCTGCCGTTCCTCATCCACTTCGAAGAGATCGAATTCGCGAAGCACCCGCTCCACCGCCACTTCATCCATATCATACCGCCGGGCCATAGCCTTCAGTAAAACCGGTTTGCACGACGCCTCGTAAGCATCTTTAGTGCGCAGATGCAACAGCAACATCACATAAATTCCGAGTGCTTCCGCAGCATTCATCTCCGACATCATACTGGCAATATTGTCGTCATTCAACAAATTTACCTCCAAATTGAAATACTGATCTTTCTTCATTTTCAATCATCATTTATTCATTATTCCACATTTAATACTTCCGGGGCGCAAAGGTGCGAAATGTATTTTATTCCAGCTATCGCAAAAATGAGAGGGAGATTATATATTTTTTATCAGATCTTTGCCAAAAATTATTAATAACCCCAAACAATATGGATACAAAACGCAACCAAACTTTGGAAGAAATAGAAGAAAATAAAATAGTAAGCGAACATTACCAGAACAGAATAATGCTGATAAAAAAGCTCCTGAATACGTCACAGCTAGCCACAGTAGACCTATGCGTGCATATCAACATCAGTGAAGCCTCCTACTACCGTTACATAAATTTCACCAGTTATATGAAAGCAGACATTTTCATACATGCTTGCCTCTTCCTCAAGCAATATATCGAAAGCAACCACATTCCTTATACCCAAGAAGAAAAACGGCTTATAAAAACATTAGACCTGTTTCAGAGTTCCTCAAATAGTAACTTAAACAGCAATTAAAACACAGAAAAGAAGAAACTTATCATAAGTTTTATTACATTTGCCGATGTAATAAAAGTCTTTAAAACTCAAAAAATGAACGATAGCGAAACAGACAGCCAATCAATAAACGCACTGATCGTTTTCAGAGAAAACGGAGAAACCGACAATCTATTTGTTCCTATCTTATGCGATGCTATCAAAATGGCTGGAATTGATGTGAGATGCTCCCAAAAAGAATTCTGGAAATCGGACACGACTTATGACATCATCCATTTCCAATGGCCGGAGGAGGTAGTGGGATGGACATGCGAAGACCCCGACGTCATCCGCCGACTGAAAGAACGTATTGCCTTTTTCCGCTCGCGGGGGGCTCATTTCATATACACACGACACAACATCCGCCCCCACTATGCAAATGATATCATCAGCCGGGCCTACGACATCATCGAATCGGAAAGTGACATCGTGGTACACATGGGACATTACAGCCAGACGGAATTCATGCAAAAATATCCCGACAGCCGGAATGTCATCATCCCGCACCACATCTACCAATATACCTACAAGGAAGATATCAGCATAGAGCGCGCGCGCCAATATCTGAACCTGCCACAAGAAGCATTCATCGTCACCGCCTTCGGAAAATTCCGCAACCGGGAAGAAATACGCATGGTGGCCGGAGCGTTCAGCAAATGGAATGAAAAAAACAAACTGCTGTTAGCTCCCCGATTCTATCCTTTTTCCAGACACAACAAATATGGCAGAAATATCCTCAAGCGATGGGCTTCAAGAATAGGATATTATCTCGCCATGCCATTGCTCAACCGTATGCTCAACTTACAAGCCGGAGCCAATGATGAACTGATAGACAACTGCGACCTGCCTTATTATATAGCTGCTTCAGACGTGATATTCATACAACGGAAAGATATACTGAACTCCGGCAATGTCCCCCTTGGCTTCCTCTACCACAAAGTGGTAATGGGACCGGCAACAGGAAACATCGGAGAAATACTGGCCGCAACCGGAAACCCTACATTTCATCCGGACAACCGGACAGACATCTTGGAAGCATTTGAAAAAGCGCGCCAACTGTCCGCATGGGGACAAGGAGAAACGAACTATGCCTATGCGTTGGAACATATGAACATCCGGAAAACAGGAAAAGAATACGCACAAACCTATAAAGATGCGATAAATGGCTAATAACATCAAGCGCCAACTATTTTCCGGTGTATTCTATACGGCATTAGCCAAATACAGCGGCATCATCATCTCCCTTGTCGTGGCGGGAATACTGGCACGCCTGCTTTCTCCGGACGACTTTGGAATCGTAGCTATTGCCACCGTAATCATTGCATTTTTCAACCTGTTCACCGATATGGGAGTCTCCCCCGCCATCGTGCAGCACAAATCCCTGACAAAAGAAGAGTTGTCGGATATCTTTTCATTCACCGTGTGGACAGGAATGGCCATCAGCCTGCTTTTCTTCGCTGCCTCCTGGCTGATCGCCCGCTACTACGACAGCAAAATCCTGGGCACCCTGTGCCAACTTTTGTCCGTCAACTTATTCTTCGCCTCCGCCACCATCGTACCCGGAGCACTGTTCTATCGCAACAAAGAATTCAAATATATCGCCGTCCGCAGCTTTATTATACAGATAGCCGGAGGAGCGGGTGCAGTTACGGCAGCCCTCTGCGGAGCAGGATTGTATGCATTGATTATCACCCCAATCATCTCCAGCATTCTGATATTTGTCATTTCCTACCAACGCTATCCGCAGCGTTTGCATTTCACATGGGGACTGACAGCACTCCGCAAGATTTTTTCTTATTCCGCCTACCAGTTCCTGTTCAACGTCATCAACTATTTCAGCCGCAATCTGGACAAACTGCTGATAGGAAAACACATGAGTATGTCCGATCTGGGATATTATGAAAAGTCCTACCGGCTCATGATGCTCCCTTTACAGAACATCACCCAAGTGATTACCCCAGTGATGCACCCCATCTTTAGTGATTTCCAAAATGACAAAGCAAAACTGGCCGCATCCTATGAACGCATTATCCGCATACTCTCTTTCATCGGGTTGCCGCTTAGCGTGTTGCTATTCTTCACGGCAGAAGAAGTGACGCTCATTATTTTCGGCGATCAATGGATGCCGTCCGTACCCGTATTCCGGATACTGTCACTCTCCGTCGGGATTCAGATTATACTCTCTTCGTCCGGCTCCATCTTTCAGGCGGCAGGAGACACACGGAGCTTGTTTGTGTGTGGAGTGTTTTCGTCCATCCTCAACGTGACGGGAATGTTGGTCGGCATTTTCTACTTCGGCACGCTCACCGCAGTGGCAACCTGTATTGTACTGACGTTTACTGTCAATTTCGCACAATGCTACTGGCAAATGTATCACGTAACGTTCCGGAGAAATGTATGGTCGTTCATCCGTCAGCTGCTTTCTCCATTGGCAATCAGCGGATTAATAGTGCTTTGCCTCCTTCCCGTGCAATATGCAATGGAAGAAATGAACATTTTCGTGACAATTATTACCAAAAGTATGATTAGTTTCACTATCTTTGGAGGATATATACAGGTCACGCATGAATATGACATCATTGGAAAAGTGAAAAGTATAGCTGGCAAGTATATAAAAAAAACAGAATAAACAATGATAGATTTAAGACAGTAATAAAGAATGAAAGCCTTATTTCTTATGTTCCACGGCTTTGATAAAGCGAACGGAATTAGTAAAAAAATACATTATCAGGTAAAAGCCCTCAAAGAGTGCGGGTTGGACGTTCGTACCTGCTATTATCAAACGACTCCCCACGGCGG
>ULTG01010295.1_pt1 | contig 23228 bp, 17 predicted proteins | sample 1957461 | NCBI WGS metagenome assembly ULTG01 (sample SAMEA4835730, study PRJEB28245) | human gut metagenome | biome: gut microbiome; material: fecal sample | place: Denmark | collected 2008
GATGAATCCAATATCTGGTCGGATACGGAAAAGGCCTTCTACAGGGCAAGGGTGAACGAACGTACCAGAAACGAGGCTATTGAAGCACGCAATATCCGTGAGTTGATTCGTGACGGACAATCGTAAAAAACACTTGAATAATCAATTTTTAAGAGCAAAACAGTGACGGACGCTCGGAATCGTGAAAAAAAAGGAAAGTTTTCCGCACTTTTCACTTTCCTTGATGGATAAGAAAGGTTAAATATTTCTTCAGTCCGATTAGTCGGAATGGCGTTTTGATTCTACCCATGAAAGAACAGGAACAACAGTACAGGAAAATGAGTCTGGATGGCCCTCCGTCGCCAGTTGCCGGAGGTGTGCCTGTCCCTGTCGTTCAGGATGATATGGAGGAGGCTCAGCGCAAGCTGGAAGAACTCCGTCGTAAAAAGGCGGAGATTGATGATTACAAGCGGCGCATGGAGGAAATTGCGCAGAAGAAAGCCCGCTTTATTGCTGATCAAAACGAGTTGGGCGACCGGATTTTCTCCGCTGTGGAAAGGATTGAGCAGGAACTGGAAAGCCTTGCTAATGAAATCAAGGAGCTGGAACAGATCCGCCTGTGCTTTACCAAGGATCTGAAGGTTCTGGGGGCGATCCGCCCCGATGACTGGGGACAGGATAATCTGGAACAGCAATTAACCGATGCTGCTGAAATCATGGATCATTGTGAAGCCGATTATAATGATGCGGTCGATCACTGCTCCCATATGCGCCATACCAAAGTATTGACCCGTTCCCGCAAATCTTCCCGTCGCCTGCTGATCTCTTCGCGTGAATTTGTGACGCAGTTCATCCAGGGTTTTTCCTTTCACCTGCCGTTGTTTATCTTGTTAGTCATCTTATACGCAATCGTCAGTTGCGGTCACTCCAACAATTTCTAATACCATGTTTCTGAGAAAAAGAAAACAGAGAGATTCTGAATTCAGCGATTTGGATCGTGCTTCCCGTGAGTTGATGCAGAAAATCAGCGAACTGGAAGAAATGGTCGGTCAGGGATCTCCCGTTTCCATGCAGCCCCAGCGCAATACTCTTCCACCTCCGGACAGAGTGCGGCAAACACGCCAGCAGAACACGCTGAAAGTAGCCGTCGCACGGGGTAATGTCCGTAATGCCAGGCGTGAACTTCATGAGAGTACGGCTCTTCTGCTGGTTCTCATTTGCTCCATTGCCGCTTCCACATTCTGGATCATTCGTCTGCTGGACCAGGGTTGAAAAATATCTCCCAGCATGACCTTATTTGCTGTGTCTTCCCAGGAGATGCCTTGCTAGACTGAGTCTGCCCATGAATCAGCCGCATATTGACGTTGCCTATATTGCCCGATTGGCGAGTTTGCACCTCACGGAAGAGGAAGTTGACCGCTTTTCCGACGATCTGACTAAAGTTCTCAACTATGTTGATCAGTTACAGAGTTACGACGTCACCGGAGTAGAGCCCATGTACCATCCCTTGCCGGTAATGGATGTTATGCGCGATGATGTAGTTCTTTCCGGTCTTTCGACAGAGGAAGCTCTGGTCAATGCTCCTCAGCAGGCCTCGGAGCAGATTCGCGTGCCCAAGGTTGTTGAATCCGCTTGATTTCCCTTCGGATCCTTTTCCCCATTATTTTTCCTTTTGCCTCATACTTTTCCTAGATACATGTCCCTGCCTCTAAAATCCCTTGCCGAGTGGAGAGATTGTCTACGCGACGGCTCCGTTTCTTCTGTCGAACTCGTCAACATGGTGGCTGATGCTATCGATAAAGAAGACGGCGCAACTCACGCCTATCTTTCCTATGACCGGGACGCTGCCCTGAAGATAGCCCGGAATGTTTCTCAGGATTCCCTCCTGGCCGGGATTCCCATTGGCGTTAAGGACAATATTAGTGTCAAGGGGCAGCCGACGCGTTGCGCATCGCGCTTTCTCGAACCTTATGTTGCTCCTTACAATGCTTCGTCCGTCGACAGAATGATTGCGGCGGGAGGCATCCCTCTGGGACGCATGAACATGGATGAATTCGCCATGGGATCCACCGGGGAAAATTCAGCTTTCGGACCGACTTACAATCCATGTGCTCCCCATCGGGCGACGGGAGGATCATCCAGTGGTTCCGCTGCCTCGGTTGCAGCCGGTACCGCTATTGCCGCATTGGGCTCCGATACCGGCGGTTCCATCCGCCAGCCGGCTTCCCATTGCGGAGTCGTAGGATTGAAACCTACCTATGGCCGGGTTTCCCGGTATGGACTTGTTGCGTTCGCTTCGTCCCTGGATCAGATAGGACCGATTACGCGAGACGTACGCGATGCCTCGATTCTGCTGGAAGCTATCTGTGGTCATGATCCTAAGGATTCTACCTCGCAGAATCATCCGGTGGAGCATTTCGAAGATGCCGTTGGCAAAGACATCAAAGGGCTTAGGATCGGAATCCCCAGGGAATATATGACTTCTGGCAACCATCCCGGTGTGTCCGAGGCCATATCCGGTGCTCTTGCCCGGTTGGAATCCTTGGGGGCTGAATTGGTGGAAATTTCTCTTCCGCATGCCGAAGCCGTTGTGGCTGCCTACTACATTATTGCTTGTGCGGAAGCTTCGTCCAATCTGTCCCGTTTCGACGGAGTGCGTTATGGGCGTCGTTCGCCGGACGTATCGGATCTTTCCAACCTTTTCGAACTTTCTCGTGAGGAAGGCTTTGGTCCCGAGGTTAAACGCCGTATTATTTTGGGCACTTACGTTTTGAGTTCCGGCTTCTACGATGCCTACTACACCAGAGCGCAGAAAGTTCGCTCCCTTGTTGCCGGAGACTTTGCCCGCGCCTTTGAGAAAGTAGATCTGATTGCCGGTCCCACTGCCCCGGCTCCGGCTCCCCTGCTTGGTGTGGCGGCTTCGGACCATCTCCAGACCTATCTGGCGGACATCTATACCATTCCTGCCAATCTTGCCGGACTTCCCGGGATTTCGGTACCCTGTGGTACGGCTGCGGATGGCGACGATCTCCTTCCGGTTGGTCTCCAGTTTCTCGCTCCTCACTTCAGGGAAGAGACTTTGATCTCGGCCGGATACGTTTTGGAGCAAAGCATAAAATAATTTGAATGCGGCTTTTGTCTGCCTTCGCGAATTCCATTATTTCCCGTGAGAGAGGGAGGTGGGGAAGTCTTATCGTAAAATGAATTTGGAAAAGGATACTCCTTAAACTATATTGATTCCGTTAATGAATCATGTCCCCTTTTTCTTGAACCCTGAAGCCCGTAGTGCCAGATCCATCCATTTGAGACGTTGGTTGGCGGACAGGAAAGGCCTTTTTGATATTGTGGAGCCGACATCGCCGGAACACATGCAGGAAAGCCTTAGGGAATGTGCTCGTAAAGGTTTGGAAACAGTGGCTGTTGCCGGTGGAGACGGTACCTTGCGTCTGGCTGCCGGAGCCTTGGCGGGAACGGAGACCAAATTAGTCGTTATACCCTCCGGTACTGTCAACGTCTTCGCTCGTGAAATAGGCATTGGTTCCGGTAATTTTGATCGTGCCCTCCAGGCTTACAATCAAGGCTGCATCAAGGAAGTGGACGTTTTTGCGGTGAATGGCGAACCCTTCCTGCAAATGGCCGGAATCGGTATTGATGGACGTGCCGTGGAGCTGACTACCAGCCAGGCCAAGAAAAAATGGGGTCCTATTGCTTATGGTATAGCTGGTCTCAAGGCTGCCTGCGAACCTCAGCCTCGTCTTCGTATAACCCTCAGTGATGGAAGAATTGAAGAAGGCATAGCCGTGATCATGGGCAACGGCGCCCGATACGGCGGTTCTTGGACTATGTTCGGAGATGCAGACAATGCGGATGGTTTGCTGGATGTCCTGGTATTCAGACGCCACATGGGAACCATCATCAAAGACTGCCTTCATGCTTTCCTTCGCGGGGGATTCAGTCCGGTCATGAAGGGAGACTTTTCCTACCTTAAAGTGGAAGGTTGTTCTATAGATCCTGTTGACACGCCTGCGTCTTATGAACTGGATGGCGATTTCGGTGGGCATGGTGCCCTCAAAATTGAAAAACACCCCGGGAATCTCAAGGTTTTTGTCCCGTCTTCCAAACCTTCCAAGTAATTTGAAATCAATTTCTTAGGAAATATTCTTCTTTCGCCATTTGTCCTTCTCAAGAAAAAATAAACCCGATATCTAAAAAATACTTGCCATCGGGCTTTTTCTTCACTATAATTTTCCCCGTCCTCACGGGATACCGAGACGAAAGTCGAGGGGCATTAGCTCAGTTGGTAGAGCGCTTCAATGGCATTGAAGAGGTCAGCGGTTCGAACCCGCTATGCTCCACCAAATAAAGCCCGCAAGTTAATCGCTTGCGGGCTTTTCTTTTGCTCGGGGAAGAACGGAAAGTTGGCTTCATCTTCACTCATTTTGTCGAAGAGTCACTCTTCTAGCTTGCCGGTGGAGTTGTTGTGGTTTGTGCCGATGAAGGGGGATGTATTGCTGTTGCCCGTGACGGAACCGGAGGAAGAACACTGGCTGATTGAACCGTCGTTCATGCCGATGAGTCCCCCTGTGTTGTATGTGCCGGTTACGTCGCCGGAGGCATGGCTGAAAGCGATAGGGCTGGTGGATGGATTTCCGTAGTTTCTACTGACTGTTCCGACGAGTCCTCCGGCATTGGCATTGGCACGGATATTCCCTTGAGATTGGCAGTGTGATATGGAACCGCAGTCGTTGTGACCGACAAGTCCTCCAACATTGAGAATACCTGTTACCCGGGCGTTACTGGAGCAATCTGAGAGGACACCTTGGGTGGCAAGGTCGATGGCGTTGGACGGAGCGGTGTTGGCACAGTTGACTCCGACGAGTCCGCCAATGCTGTCGCCATGGCATGAGGCAACGTCCCCGGATGTGGAGGAATGTGTGATGATACCGTTGTTTTGTCCGACAAGCCCTCCTGCTACGGAAAAGGCATGGATGTTTGCCTTGGCGGAACACGTGTCAATAGTTCCGTCGTTAGTTCCGGCCAGGGCTCCTGTGTAAAGATAGCCTTCGATGGTGGCTTCAGAGAGATGGAGATTCTTGATAAGCCCCCCCTTTCCAATATATCCGAATAGCCCGTTATGATGATTGCCGGGGCGTTTGACATTGAGATTGGAGATTGTGAATCCTGCTCCGTCAAATGTACCGGAGAAGGGCGTGTGTATATCGCCGATAGGTATCCAGTCGGAAATGGAAGCTAAGTCAATATTGTTTTTGAGGGTATAGTGACCGGATGGATTATTGCGAATTTGCATGAGTTGGGAGGCTGTGCGTATTTCTCCGTTGACGATGGGAGGAGGGGGGAGCGTTCCCATGGGGCCTTCCGAGGTAGGTTTGCAAGGATTCACGTCGGCCCGATACAGGTAGAGATTGCCGTATGAGTGGGCTCCTCCATGGGTTTCGCGATCGAATGAGAGCATGTAGTATTCTTGTCGGTTCGTATCGGCATTGCGGAAGGGAATGATGACGGGCCAGACATTGTAGGAACGCGGTGAACTCTGTATATTCAGCCGGACGGGGTGATTCATGGATGGATAACGGAGTACTTCGCAGTTGTCCACGTTACGTCCGAAGAAGACATAGTAGTTTCCGTCTAATTTCTGGAACTGAATGCCAGTACATGGCGCTTGTGTGTAACGGGCGATTTCCCGGTAGGAACCGTTCCACGTATCGGATTCGAGAAGGGGAATTTGGTAGCCGCCCCGGCTGGAGTCGCACATAACAAGTCGCCATTTGCCCACGGATCTGTCATAAATCAGCGAGGCGTCTTCCTCATTGGACTGATCAGGGTATTGGACGGAGGTAACGGGGACGCATTGGAAGGGAGTATGCCGTGGATCCTTCGGGATGAGTCCCGATTTGATGGCGTGCGGACGTTCATTGTGGGCGGTAGGCATGGCGATCCACTCCTGGGTTATGGAATTGTAGATGATATCCGCAGCATGGAAGGTGGCGTAGTGATTGCGGTTGTCGGGATTGAAGAGGAGAATGCCCGTGATATTCAGTTCTCCCGTTTTGAGGTTGAGGCGGTAAATGCCTTGGTAACTACTGTGGATGTCGTAGCCTCGGACGCTCATGGCAAGCCAGATGGAGTCTCCTTCCTGCAGGATGGTTCCTGTTTCGTCATGCAGGGGCTTGGGGTCGGCTTGAGCGGCTCCTCCTGTGATGGCATTGTCGAATCCTGAGAGTGTGAGGCGAGAATCGGAGGCTAGTCCTGCGACGAGACTCCCTCGATAAGTTTCGACAACGGAAGGATTGGAAAAATCGGTCTGGATGTCGATTTTGTAATCAAGCAGAGTATGTTTTTCTTTTGTCTCTTCCCAGACACTCAAAAAGCAGCGACGTATATTATTCCCGATGGATTCCGGGATGAAATCCGCCTTAATTGTGAATGGGGGATGGAGTCGGGCTTTGGAAAGAACTTTATCGATTACCCGAACTCCTTGGACATACACTTCAAGTCGAAGTTCAGGGGCTTTTGTCTGGCCGTTTGCATGATTGACGCACGTAAGGACAATGCGGTTGTTATCGTCCTTTCGTATGTCGATTCCGGCAGAACTGCCGCTTGTCCAATCCGAAATTCCCAATTCGTAGATTCCGCATGGAATATGCTGTCCGAGAGGGAGTCGAAAGGAAACATCGGAGTTGCCGATGTTGTGGAGCTGCAGGCCGTCCTGTGTGTGCGTTTTGCGGATAGGGGAGGGAATAGGTCCGGCTGTGTCCGAGGCTATTTGCTTAAAATCGAGTGTAGCAATGTCGATTTTGGAGGTGAAGAGATTGCGGTGACTCCAGATTTTACGGAATGACAGATGTTCCGGGAGAAGTTTCTCTCCTGTTCCAGTATCCGGTATTCTTGGCGCGGACTGCTGGGACTGGGCTGAGGGCATGATTGTCTGACTGGTAGTTGGAAAAACAGCAAAGAAAGCGAAGAGCACAAGAGACAAGGAACGGCACAAACGATGGTGTGTGGATTTCATCTGTTATTATTTACGGAGATGGAGAGGAATTCTTTCTTTTCCGTTTGCTGTTTCGGAGAAGATAGGAAAAGTGGAGGACATTGCCTCTCAACTTTGGCCTTACAGATTTTAGCGATGGGTGTTGCCGTGAATTCGACAAAGTTGCGCTATGTCTTTTTTGTTGTTGAACAATTGATTAAAAAGAATAACGTAACAATATTAGATTTTCAAAATTTCGGAGGAAGACTTCATAAGGAGACCGATCTGGTTGCATAGGTAATAATGTCGGGGTCCTATTGGTACTTATGTATCGGTAGGGCCTCGCATTCGTTGTTACCCTTATGAATTTGGAGAGAAAGAAGAGGGGGACAATCTAATCCGGAGATAGAAGTTCGGTATTCTGCAGAAACAAAAAGACACCGTGCTATTGCAGGGTGTCTTTTTAGTCAGATGGCGAAGCGGACGGGGCTCGAACCCGCGACCTCCAGCGTGACAGGCTGGCGCTCTAACCGAACTGAGCTACCACTCCGTGACATCTGCTTGTGTCGCATTCGCTCTGGTAAGCGAGGACGTGGGGTTTATAATTACATCCGATCCATCTGGCAAGAAAAAACTGTGTTGAGATATCGAATTTTATGAGAAGCTTCGGGAAAGATGAGAGTCGGCAGCCCTTTGAAGATTAAAAGATCTTTTGCAAATTAACAGAAAGAAGAAGTGACACAATGACGTACTTCACATTGATGAAGTTGTCTATTTTTGATTACCTGCTCGGAAAGGGAGTGCTTGTTTTTCTGGGGATACTATCGGCATGGACTGTTTCGGCGTCGACGATGGAAGAGTGCTACCGGAAAGCTGATGGATACCGGGCGTATTACGAGGAGGGCTGCAGCTGGGGATATGTATCTCCTCAATGGATTTCTGGAACCGGGGATTTTTGGTACACTTCCTACCGGGATGGACGGAAGTCGTTTTTGAGGGTGAACTCATCGGATGGAACAAAGGAACCGGCATTTGATCATGATCATGTTGCTGAAGAATTAAATCGCCTGTCCGGAGAAAAGGCAAATCCCGCATGGTTACCCTTTGATGTCATCACGGGAACTCCTGAAAGTTTGCGCTTCCGTGTGAAAGACAAGGAATTTTGTTACGATACAGTCGGAAAAACTCTTTCTCCTGCACCCGAAAGCAGGGAGATCCAGCACAAGCCGAACAATCCCAATTGTTCTCCTGATGGAATGTACGAGGCATTTGTCAAAGAGAACGATTTGTTCCTACGGAATAGTAAAAACGGTATGGAAGTGAGGCTTTCATCCAATGGTACGGCTGAGAATCCGTACTGTTTACCCGTGTTTTGGGCTCCGGATTCCAAGGGGCTGGTCTGTTGCCGCCGGGTGACGGCTCCCGTGCGGCATATTACTTTGATCGAATCCTCTCCCAAGGATTCCGTGCAACCCCGCGAACGGTCTATTCCCTACGTCAAACCCGGCGATCCTTTGGATGTGGTGCGTCCTGTTTTGTTTGGGACGGAAGCCGACACGGGGATAGAAATATCCTTCCCTGAGCCGGAACAACAGTTTTCCTTGGGGGGAATCCGGTGGTTGCGTGACAGTTCCGGTTTCACCTTTGACTACAACAAACGCGGACACGGCTCCTACATCGTGTATAAGGTAGACAGGGAGAATGCGTCCAAGGCCCTCCTTCTGATTGAGGAATCCTTCCCGACTTTTGTTAATTATACACGCCTGTACCGCCATGATCTGGAGGATACGGGTGAAATTGTGTGGATATCCGAACGGGATGGATGGAGGCACCTTTACCTGTTGGATGCTGAGACGGGGAAGGTGGTGCGGCAACTGACGTCGGGGGAATGGATTGTCAAAAAGGTTTTACATGTCGATGCTGGGCAAAGGACTGTCTTTTTTATCGGATGCGGCCAAACTCCTGGCGAGGATCCTTACTTGGAGAAACTTTACAGAGTATCTCTCGATGGGGGTACTCCCATTTGCTTAACTCCGACCAATGCTACGCACGGAATTGATTTTTCACCGGATTATTCGTGCTTTGTCGATACGGCTTCCCGTGTGGACATGCCGCCGGAAACGAGTCTTCGCGATGCCCGAACAGGTCGTGAAATCCTGAAGCTGGAGAAATCCGATATTACACCGGCTCTGAAAAGGGGCTGGAGACCTCCGACCGTGTTTTGTGGCAAAGGAAGGGACGGTCAGACGGATATTTGGGGTATCATTGCTTTTCCTCCAAATCTTGTCCCCGGTCGTAAATATCCCGTTATCGAATATATTTATGCCGGCCCGCACGATTCTCATGTACCTAAATCTTTCAACATGGAACACGAGATGGTGCGATATACCGAGTTGGGATTCATCATGGTGATGATCGACGGTATGGGTACATCCAATCGTTCCAAGAAATTTCACGATGTTTGCTGGAAAAACCTGAAGGATGCCGGTTTTCCCGATCGCATTGCCTGGATGAAGCAGGCAGCGAAGAAATACCCGGTTATGGATTTGTCCCGCGTCGGCATCTATGGCGTATCGGCCGGAGGTCAGAATGCTTTGAGTGCGTTGTTGTTCCACCCGGAATGGTACAAGGTGGGTGTCTCCTCATGCGGGTGCCATGATAACCGCATGGATAAAATCTGGTGGAATGAACAATGGATGGGGTATCCGGTAGACAAGTCATATGAAGAGTGTTCCAACGTTGTCAATGCCGGTAAATTGCAAGGGAAATTGATGTTGATCCTGGGGGAAATCGATGACAATGTCGATCCGGCTTCGACCCGTCAGGTCATACATGCCTTGGAACAGGCTGGCAAGGACTTCGAATTTGTCCTGATTACTGGTGCGGGACATACAATGGGTGGAAAATTCGGAGAACGTAAGAGACGGGATTTCTTTGTCAAGCATCTGCAGGGAATAGATCCTCCGAACAGGAACGCTGCCCACGTTCCTGCCTCCAAAACTCGAACATAGTCTCCGGAGAATATACCGGAGGGAAGGGGGCGGATGCGTGGAATTTTTCTTACTGCCGGGGCTGAAAAAGTTCCGGCAGTTGCTCCTGTAGCTGCCGGCTCGTTTCCTCAGAAGCGGGGAGGATATACGTGACGGCGGAGTCTCCTTTCAGGTTCTTGAGAGATACATCGGCATCATGCTTTAAAAGCAGGCGGATAACACGGGCTGCTGCAGGATTCAGATTCCCATCCTGATCGATCAAATGCCTGCACGCCATCATCAGCGGGGTTTCTCCATCATGGGAAGCCCTATTGACGAGAGCTTTATATTCCAAAAGCAATTCGATGGACTTGATCAAAACCTCTTTTTTATCATCATTCTGTCGCGGGAAGATGTGGTCGCAAAGGTCGCACAGAGGAGTACGTCCGTATTCCGGCGAAGGATCAAGAGGATTATCGTCAGGATCCTTCCATCTGACATTGGGATCGGCACCATGTTCTAGAAGGAGACGCTTAATGACTAGATCGGAATAATGGCCGGTAGTGATAAATAACGGAGGGTTTTCGTCTCTTGTCTCGTTGGGATCAATTCCTTTCTCCAGCATCATGCGAACAACTTCGGAACAACCGTGCATAATTGGGATACAGAGCGGATTCCTCCGTACTCCGGAGGCTTTCTTGTACGATGGATAATTCCCTCCCAGAGCAGGATCTGCCCCCAGGGAAAGGATGAGGCACGCTATTTGTTCGTTATGGCTTTCTAGACATGCTTCCTCGAAGGGAACGAGTCCATTGGCTTTTTTATTAAGATCCGCTCCATGGTTGGCAAGTATCCGTATGAGATCCAGCCGTCTTTCAACTGGAATATGACTATCTTGTCCCCATGAACTCAGAGCACAACTTAATGGAGTAGGACCGTTTTCGGTGGGAATAGATCCCATGCTTGTCTTGATCTCTGCAGACTGATTGGGGGCTGCCCCCAATTCCAGCAAATGCAGGGCCAGCTCATTTTTTCCAAAACAGCAGGCATAATGAAGAAGAGTCATATGCGATTCCCCCGAATGCCTGGCATTGCCGGAAGACGCTGTATCGAAAATGATACGTAAAAGGCCGTTCATTCGGTAATTTCTGATGAACTGGTTCTTTTTCTGGATGAACTTGGAGAGGAACATACTGCTGGTCAAATCCTCCAACGTGAATGGATCGTCCGGCATTGGGATGATGGTGGCTTTCATGGAAACATAAATTTCCTCAATTTGCTGACGGTCCTTTCCCGTCCACACTGGATTGAAAACCAATTTATTGGGCGTATTAGACTCCAAATTGCAGATCAATACTCCGGAGAGAACCACAATGGCCAGACAGGCTATCCCCCAGATAAGAAGATTATTCCGAAGTCTTTTTGTCATTTTCTTCCATTATAGAGCGGAACATGGAAAATCTCAAGTCGCATCTTTCCTGCCATCTGCAATTGATCTCCAACAATTTGATCGTCATTCGCTTACTCAATCATCAAGAGAAAAGACATAATTTCCTCTTTTCCTCCTGCGTTGCATCCTTTATAAACCTTTCCGTGTTGCGCAGGCAACGGGCTCGTAGCTCAGCGGTTAGAGCAGGGGACTCATAATCCCTTGGTCGTAGGTTCGAACCCTACCGGGCCTACCAAGTTTAAACCCCTTGATCCTCTAAGGTTCAAGGGGTTTTTATTATGTTCGGAATGGCAATTTTAGAGGCTTCCGAAATGTCGAAAAACGGTTAAATAACGGTCAAAAACGACCGAAAAATACGTTTTTTGATTGGATAATGGGTATAGTTTTTGACATGGCGAAAGCTCCGAAATTTGAGGTTCAGGCAACTCGGAATGGACTGTTTGCAATCTGTATTCCATCAAATATGTCTTCATCGGGGAAGGGCGGGAAAAGATATTTTAAAAAGAAGTCTGATGCTCTTGATGCACAGACAGGACTTAGGCGTCGCCTCAACCCTTGATCGCAGGTTCGAATTCTACCGGGGATAAAGCTCGTAAATAACTTAACCATAACGGATTAATATTTTTTCTTTTCTCTTTTCCGAGGCGATGTCAAAATGAATCGGGCATTGAGAGATGTACTATGTCATGTTTGACATGTATATTTATTAAGGACTTCAGACTTACCAAGGCTGCGTGCTTCCAGAAGGTTTTTTCATTTCCTACGTAACAGGTACACGCAGTCAGGGAAAGGGGAAATTTCTCATCCGATGGGTTATTAGTGCTTTGACGGATCAAGCTGGGAATGATATCTTATGTAACCTCTCTACTAGAAGAGGATGGTGAAATTCGGGAATCACACCGAATGAACTAGATTTTCGTGAAAAGGTGTAACCAACCGAACATGAGTTACGTCTAGATAGCGAATCCCAACACAATCAAACGCCATGAACGATAATAAAGAAGAAATCAAGATGGATGAGCTCGACGGAATCGTCGGAGGTTCGATGACCGCGACATTGACTCCTTGGACGAACAAGGATGGAATCCCTTGCATTAAGATTGAAGTAACAGGAGGTTCCAGTGTTGGTCACTTGACGATCAAAGCTTCCGACCTTGATAAATACAAGGAACGCCATTCCGACTGGACGTTCAAAATGAACCAGTAGCGTTGCTGCTGAATCCAGCCATCTATATCAGGAGGTAATGGAGAAATCCATTCCTCCTTTTTTTGGTATCTACGGGTTGGCAGGAGCATTAATCACATGTCAAGCTATTCACTATCTGCATATTGCACTGGTGAATCCGATGTTTTCAATCAAGCTTGTTTGAAAGATAGTTCGACAGGCAATCAATTGTCCACAAGCTATTTTCTAGAATCTACGGACTCCTTGTCTATTTTGCAACTGTGTTTCTTTCTCTGCTCAGTTGAAGGTAGATTTTTCAGGTTTTTGATTCCTAATTCTCTCCTGATGTTGGTATTGCCCGTGGAGATGAATCCCCAGCCGCGTTTATTGAAGGCCGGAGTGGGGCCGGAATTGGGCATTCTGGCATTGCCGAGGGATGGAAAGACGAGTGTTGTTCCTAAAGTTTCCGGGGAAAGGAGAATGTGAGGATGACTTCCGGCGATGATGTCGAAACCGGCGGCAGCAAGCCGGCGAGCGCATTCCGTTTGAGCTGGGGTGTATTTGTCTGTGTTTTCTCTTCCCCAGTGGATCATGATGATATTCATATCCGTCCGGTTTTTCCATGAGAGGACGGATTCGAGTAAGACTGCCTGATCTTGCGGAAGTCTTGCCAGATGGATAGTCGGAGAAACAGGTGGATTCAGAGCTTCGTCGTGAGCTGCTCCCCAGACGGCAATCGTGCGTTCCCCGATGCGAACGATGGCGGGCGAAAGGGCTTCTTTGACGGTGGTGCCTGCTCCGACTGTTTGAATGCCCGCATTGTTTAGGTAGCGGATATTTTGGAGAAGACTCTGTGGGCCTCCGTCTTCCGAATGATTGTTGGCGAGTGAGGCGACACGGACTCCGGCTTGTTTGAGCAGGGCAACCTGGCGTTCTGGAGTGGAGAGAAAGGTGTATTTCCTTCCCTGTGGAACATCCTCCCGAGAACATGCGATACTTCCTTCGACATTAGCCATTACCAGGTTGTAATCTTGCAGGGAGTGGCACAGTCTGTCCCAGAGGGTATCTTCTCCGATTGCTACCACGTCACCGAGAAGGGCGATGCTAACTCCGGGTTCAGTATCTCCCAGCGTCCAGACCGAGTGGGAAAAACGTTTGTAGCGCTTCCGGAAGTCGGCCAGTGTCAGAATTTCCGGTTGCCCGGAGAGATGATGGATGACGAGATCTTCCTGTCCCAGGGAACCGAGCGGTGGTTTGTCTTGCCACAAGGCGGCGGAGTGGTTGACGGCATCCACAACAAGACCTGTAGATTGTTCTTCCGTGGTAAAGGGGATTCTGGTGTCTTCAGTCTGCAAATTGCCGAGGAGGCGCATGTACCGGGTGAGTTCCCGGGGACTGCTCCAGGGGATACGGTGGCCGTTTCTTCTCCAGGCGTAACAGATCATGTTGGCACAGTCATTGCCTAGCCCGGTGCCTGCAATCCATTGTCCCATGTACGGAATACTGCCGGCCCCATACATGTAGGGCGTGCCGAATTGCTCGGATAGGGCGGAGTGGAACCCCTCTCCCTCGGTGATGGCGATTGTAGCGGGCAGGCTTTCCCAAACCTGGCTTCCGGCCAGTATGGCGACTTTCCACCACGAGCGCCCCAGCGTGATGCCGCGCCTCCAAGTGTCGTTATCCAGGAAAGGATCCTCGGTTTCCGCGACGAATTGTTCTTTCCAGAGGATACAGTTTCCGGCATGTCCGGTGAAACTGGCCCCCTTGCTGTCTTCCGGCTTGAGATTGGCTATGGAGGCAACTGGGGTGAGACGGTACCAGCGGTAACGCCGGGGGATGACAGGAAGATCGTAGATGTCTCCGGCTTCCAGATGGTGGCGTTGCCCGGCATCCATGCGCCATGTCCCGTCCAGCGACGCTTGTATATCCGTGAGGCCGACTTTCGGCACTGTTTTTTTGTGGGATTCGAGGATGTTTTCCCACGTTACATCCGGCCGGGCGGAGGAGAAGCGGCTGCGGTGTGCGGCCAACAATGCCCACAGGGAATCTGGTGCCTGTTTCCAATCCAGCTGCGGGATGGATTTTCCCTGCTTTTTGAAACTGGTTGCCATACGCGAAGTATCCTTTTCCGGCAATGGACACCCGTTGAGCAGAACATGTGCCGGATAGGTCTGAAGTGAAAGCCGGATAGCTTTTTCCCAAAGCCGCCAAGCGGTTGCATCATCCTTGTGCCATGGGCGGGAAAGACAGATGCTGATGGCACACAGGTTGTATAGTCCGGTGACCTGTTTCCAGCATTCTTCCAAGGCTTCTTCCGGGTGGAAAGCGTTGGCGAAAGCATCCAGATCGATGCTTGCCAGCCACGGCAGACCTTGGTCATTGGGCAATTCTTCCCAGCGAGAGATGGTTTTCCATCGCTTGCTTAATGAGCCGCATTCCCGAGGATCGATTTCGAGACGACCGTCCAGATAGGCGACGGCGTCCTGTGTCAATTCGTCAGGGGTCTGGTTCTGCAGTAATTCCTTTGCCGGCATCCAGTAAACGGAGGCAACTGGACGCGGCATCAGAGGTTCCAGCCAGTTGTAGCATTGGATACGTCCTTCTTTTCTCCATTGGTCGAGACGCCGTGCCCGTTGCCTGAGATTGCTTATGCTTAGGACACCGTCGCGGATGGCATCGGAATTGGTCGCAGCATTGGAATCCGGATGGGCATCAACGAGCAGAAGCCTGTAATCCCGTGTACGGTCTGTTGTTTCCGTAAAGAAGGTGAAACTGCCAGTATGGCTTTGTTCCAGATAAATTACCGGCACAGCGGCATATGAACCCCATATCCATGCTACTGCGAGTAGGGAAAAGAGACGGCGCATGGTCAACGGCAGGGGGGAAGATGGGGCTTTTGTGAGAGTTTGCGATAGAGTTTCAGATTCGAAATGCCAGTCTGCTTTAGGCCTTTTGGGTTGTGATAGACGGATTTGATGACAAGTTTGAGGGAGGAGATTTTGAATGGACAATCATTCAGGGAAATCCAGCGATCTATTGGTTCCTCGCTGGATTCAAACCTGACGGGGCGTTGCCAGGTCCCACCATTGACAATGACTTGCATGGTTTCGATGTTGTCGTAATTGCGATTTTGTTCGGCTGGTTTTCCATTGCCCTGATTGTTTGGACCAAGGACTCCGGGATAGAGAGAGATGGCTCCGATACGGGCGGGTTCCGGAAGGGTGATCGTGAGAGATTCTTCTCGTTCCGGAGTCATAGGTTCACTGATCCATGTTCGAGAGTTGTCTGGTTTGTAGAGGAAATTGAAGGCCTTGTTCAATTTCACAGCTTTGTTTGCCATGGAAGAGACGGTGATTTTGGATGAACCAATGTCCATGCCTTTGTACCATTTGCCCAAGCGGTTGAAGACGTAAGCGCTGTTGGTCGTTTGTTCCCAGTCGTTACTGACACCATCCCCTTGGTAGTGAGATCCCATCTCGGGAAGAACCTGGATGATAATGTCGTCCTTCAAACCGGGCTTGAGGTTGTCGAATTGCCAGATCCAACTGTGACCGGAACGTTTGAAGCGATTGACGGGGGATTTGAAGACGACTTCGTCGGTATCGACTGAGCGAGCTCTGATGGTGATGCTGCCCCGTTTGATTGGCCCGTTCCAGACGGCGGCTGTGGAGAGGCGATACACCATATTCCGAGGGACGACGGTTATATTTTCGCTGACGCTGTAATCACTCTCCTTGATGTGCTTCATTTTGGTTTCTATGACCAATTCCGCTTGTTCATGTGCTTGCAGTTCCATGGTGGAAACAATCCAGCCATACATGGATAGATTGGCTGTTTTATCTTCTTCAAGGGGGACGGATTGTAGTTGCAATTCGTTTGGCAGCTCTTTTCCGTTCAGGCTGGCTTTGTAAGCTAGGACAGGATTGTCCGAGGGGCGTTTCGATGAGTCGGAGATGGAAGAAATATATTGTACGTCCGGATTTGCTTGGGTTTCAACTGGGAAGCCGAAACGGACGGTGACGGGGGCATTCGTTGTGTTCCTGAGCTTGTATTTGACATGAATATCGGCGTAAGTGTTCCACAATTCGATGACAAGGTCTTCCTCTTCCATGGCAACCTGGCTGACTCCTTCGAGCTCGAAGGGCAGGACATTGCCTCCCCCTCCTCCTTCCGGACTGTTGTAGCCTCCCCCATTGCCCAAGGCACAGGGAACAAGCGAAAGCCCCGCCAACAGGAGGCCGAGGAAAAGTTTCTCCAACATATTAATCTACGGATTAATGTGAAATTGAGGAAAGAAGCAAGACAAAATGAAGATGATTTTGAGAATGGAAGCTCAGGACTGCGTTCCTTTGAGATTGAAATGGGAGAATAATTGTAATATGTTTTCTCCAGCATTAATTTACAGATCATGTCGCTGCGTTCCATTCTCCTGACTTCCTGTTCCGTGTTGCTGTGTGCATCCGCTTTTGCGGCTATCCCCGGTAATGCTCAGAAGGCCCCTGTGCCGGAACCGGTTCCTTTCAAGCCTCGGGCGATCGATCTGGACTTTTGTCCCGGTGGCATTGCTCTGGATGGCGACACTCTCTACATTGCCGTCGTGGGGCAGGAACCGAAAACCGGAGAGAAGGATGAGGACGGTGGCGTGGCAAAACTCAATCTTGCCGATGAAAATGCCAAACCGGAGATGATTACCGAAAAGGGGTTGTACAACAGTCCTACGGGAATTTGCGTTCAGGGTGACTACCTCTGCCTCAGTGATGTGGACAATGTGTATATCATCAATAAGAAGAATGCGGATCTTGATGGCGGGATCAGCGTTTCCCTGGATTTGCCGATGAAGCAACTCGACGGCATTACGTCGTTGGGCGATGGACGCGTGATTGTGGCAAGCCGTGACCTGAATAAGATTTACATTGGCGATATTCGTTCCAAAACTTTCGCGGAAATTGTGACGAAGGAACCGCTCCATGCTCCCAGCGGCGTTTTCTGGGACAAGGAGAACAAGATTCTCTACGTGGTGGAAGATGCCACGGAAACCGTCAACAAAAAGGAGAAACCGTCTGGCCGCATTTTGGCCGTCGATATTACTTACGGGACCGTGACGGAGATGGAAGGCATGGCAGGCAAGAAACTTCGTGGAGAATACGGAGCGGTCGCCAGTGATGGCAAGATGCTGTATTTCAGTGATAATTCCAAGGAAGGGTTCCCGGAATCCCTCCAGCGTTTGGATCTGAAGATCAGGCGTACAACGAATGTGGCTCCTCTGGCGATGAAGGGGATTTCCCATTTCCTCATCCATGGCAATCAGTTGATTGTACCGGCGATGAAGGACAAAAAAATCTACATTTTCTACATCAAGAAATAGGAAGCTTCTCTCGTTTCCTCTTGCTCTTTCCCTCTTCTCTGGGAAGGGAAAGGTGGCGTTTTTTCTTCATGACAGGCGGGAAGTGTTGCGTTTGGCATTTGCAAATGTCTGGCCCGGAATGTATCATCACGGGCATGCAACAGTCGTATTGTTCCAGCCTGTACAGGTACCAACGCCGGACTACACGCGAGGTGATGGTCGGAAATGTCGGAATCGGAGGAGGGAATCCCATTCGCATCCAGTCCATGCTGACGTCCGACACACGGGATACGGAGGCATGCGTGCGCGAAGCCTTGCAATTGGCTGATGCCGGATGTGAAATTATCCGTCTGACAGCCCAGACTAAAGTATTTGCCGCTAATCTGGAACATATCTCCCGCGAACTGAGAAGGGCCGGATGCTCGGCTCCTTTGGTGGCGGATATTCATTTCAAACCGGATGCTGCGATGGAAGCGGCTAAGTGGGTGGAGAAGATCAGGATCAATCCGGGTAATTTTATCGATAAAAAGAAGTTTGAAGTTCGCGACTACACGGACGATGAGTATGAAGCCGAGCTGGATCGTGTCCGGAAGGAGTTTACTCCGCTCGTTCAGTTTTGCAAGGAACACGGTCGTGCCATGCGTATCGGTTCCAACCATGGTTCGTTGTCCGACCGTATCCTGAACCGTTATGGCGATACTCCGGAGGGGATGGTGGAAAGCGCCTTGGAATTCGCGCGTATTGCTCGTGACCTGGACTATCATCAGTTGGTTTTTTCAATGAAATCCTCGAACGTAAAGGTGATGATAGCGGCTTATCGTTTGCTCGTCCGACGCCTGTACGAGATGGGGGACGATTGGAATTATCCGATCCACCTGGGCGTGACGGAGGCCGGTGGCGGCGAAGACGGACGGATTAAGAGTGCGGTGGGCATCGGTTCTCTGCTTCAGGACGGCATTGGGGATACCTTGCGTGTTTCCCTGACGGAGGACGCTGTGTGCGAAGTCCCTGTCGCTTTTGCTCTTGCAGCCCCGTTCCAGCCCTCCGTGAAGGCGGATTCTCCCGAACTGCCTGTCGCAGAACCTCCCGCTCCGTTCGATCCTTATGCCTACGAACGCCGCATGGCCGGGCTGGCAATGTGTTATGGTGTCCGTCTCGGGTGGGACAATCCCGTCCGGGTGGCTCTGCCCCATGAGGCCTTTGACGTGCTTTCGCGCGAACGCGATGCCTTGGGTGAGTTTATCCCGGAACTGGATCTCGACAGGCTGGAACCCGTTGCTGTCGATCCTCTGGATGATGAAGCTGTCGAACAATTGACGGAACTGCCAGAACCTACCGTGGTGACTGTGAAGGACGGTTGCCCAATGGATGTTGCCGATGCCTTCCGACTGCTGGCGGCACGGATTGAAGGGCGTCATCCGATCTTGCTGAAGGATACTCTTTCCCCGGATTCTTCACCGGGCGGAGAGTTGGCCTTGTTGCAGGCCGCCCGTGCTATCGGGAGTTTGTTGAGCGACGGCATTGGGGACGCGGTGCTTGTCCAGGGAGAAAAGGATCCCCATGCGGCTTTGTTCCTTTCCTACAATATTCTTCAGGCAAGCGGTTCCCGTCTGACGAAAGCTGACTATGTGTCCTGTCCATCCTGCGGGAGAACCTTGTACAACATTCAGGAAGCTACGGCGCGCATCAAGGCTGCAACCGGACATCTGAAGGGGGTGAAAATCGCTGTGATGGGGTGCATTGTCAATGGCCCGGGCGAGATGGCCGATGCCGACTTCGGCTATGTGGGCGGTGCCCCCGGCAAGATCAATTTGTATGTGAAGAAGGAGCCGATCCGATTTAACATTCCTCAGGAGGAAGCCGTGGACTGCCTGGTCGATTTGATCCGGGAACATGGACGCTGGGTGGATCCCGCTTCCTGAGGAGGATTTCTCTATGGGAAACACGGACATGGTTGCACCGGAACAGGATGATGCCCCTTCCTTGTTGATTAGCGGGGGAAATGGAGGGCTGGCCCGGTGTGTGCGGCAGTTTTTTGGGGATCGCGGCTGGCGTGTTGTGGCGCCTTCCCGTATGGAACTGGATGTGCGTGATTGTGTGGGAGTAGAGGAGTTTGTGGCTTCGCATGGTTCCTTCGATTGCGTGATCTGCAATGCGGGAATAACGGGAGACCAGTTGCTGATGCGCCAGTCGGAGACCCGCTGGGATGAAATCATGGACGTGAATTTGCGTGGTGCTGCCTGGTGTGCCGCAAGTGCCGCCCGCGGCATGAAACGTGTGCGGAAACCGGGCAGTATTGTCCTTGTCGGATCTTATGCTGCTTTGCACCCGGGCGCCGGACAGGCTCTTTATGCTGCTTCCAAGGCTGCTTTGGTGGGCCTCATGAAATCTCTTGCCCGCGAATGGGGTGGGGACGGTATCCGCGTCAATCTGGTGCTTCCCGGTTTTATGGAGACTCCGATGACAGAGAGATTACCGGATCATGTGTTTGAGAGAGCCCGGAAAAAACATGTGCTGGGCGCTTTCAACACTCCGTCCCATGCGGCGGAGTTTCTGTATTTCCTGCACGCATCCATGCCGTTGACCTCGGGACAGGTCTTTTCCCTGGATAGCCGGATTTTGTAAAACTCCTGCCAAGTGTGCTGCATGGGTTATTTGGATAGCCTGAGCACGGGGGCTGTTTTGCCTTTCAGGGCTTCCGGAGTCAGGATAATGCCTTCCGGCGTAATATCCGGAGCAGGGGAGCCGTCCAGGAATTCGGCTTTGGAAAATCCCTTGGGCATGGGGATGCCGAGGGCTTCCTTGCGTTCCTGGGAGGAGGGTTGCATGATGAACAGATAGGTGTTTTTGCCTTTGGTCGTGGCGGCAACTCCTTCGGGGAGGTCTGGAATGGAAACCGGACGCGTTTCATAGACGGCTTCACCATGAATCCTCAACCAGGATCCGACTCCTTTCATGGCCAGGGAAATGGCCATGGGGATAGTGCCGTCCGCCTGAGGGTTGACATTCAACAGGAGATTACCCCCTTTGACAGTACATTCGGCTAGCTTTAGAACGAGTTCGTCTTTGCTCTTGATATTGGTATCATGGCGGTTGTATCCCCATTTGTCGCCGATAGTCATGCACGCTTCCCAGTCGATTCCGGAATAGCCTTCCGTAGGGATACTCTTTTCTGGAGTTGTGAAATCTCCGCAGCGCAGGTCAAGCCCGTCGAGTTTGGTCAGTCCGAGGCCGGTGAACGAGTAGAGGCGGTTGTTCATGATGATGCCGGGTTGGAGCTTGCGGGCCATCTTGATGAGTTCCGGAGCGTTCCATCCCGTTTTCCCTTGCATGTCTCCCTGGGAGTAGTCCCACCAGATGACATCGACTTTGCCGTAATTGGAGAGGAGCTCTTTGACTTGGGCCTGGAGGTATTTCTTGTAAGCCTCCTGATCCCGGGGAATTTGTTTGGATTCCAGCATGGCGGCCTGCTGCTTGGGATAGCACAGGTCGGGACAGATTGTGTAGTCGTAGGAAGGGTGGTGCCAGTCGATGACGGAATGGTAAAGGCCGATACGGATGTTTTTGGCACGGAAGGCATCGGCATATTCTTTGACGAGGTCTCGTCCGCTCTTGTGGTCGAAGGCATCGAAGTCGGAGACGTCACTCTTGAAGAGGGCGAAGCCGTCGTGGTGTTTGGTCGTCATGACGGCATAGCGGCAGCCGGCCGCTTCGGCGAGTTCGGCCCATTCTTGGGCGAAATTCTCTTTGGGTTGGAAAAGAGGCAGAGCTTCCGCTGCGTAGGTGTCGGTGTCCAGTTCTGCGTTCTTCTGGATCCATTCCGATCCCATGGGCTTGCCCTTCCAGTCTCCGGCCAGTCCGGAGTAAAGTCCCCAGTGGATGAACATGCCGAACTTGGCATCGCGCCACCATTTCATGCGGGCATTGCGTTCTTCTTCGGATTCCGTATAGGCGGCGTGCTGGTCGTCGGATTTCCGAGGATCCGGGGCTGCTTGTTGTACGGCTGGTACGGGAGTTGCTTTGTCTTTTTGGACTGGCGTATCGTCAGCAATGCCCGGCAGCATCGCACAGAACAAGAGTGCCAGGAGAGCGGGGGCGGATGGATGCGGGCGGCATTTCATGGGAAAGGGGGAGGGAGATGATGGAAGGCGGTTTATATGGTATCCACGTTGGGATAGCTGCCGATGGTTTTGAGGATGGAACAGTTCTGTTCCACTTCTTTCAGCGCGCTCAGAAGGGGCTCTTCCCGGGAATGACCGACAATATCGACATGGAAGACGTATTCCCAGTTGACGACCTTGGATGGACGGGATTCGATGCGCGTCAGATCGATGTTGTAGCGGCGGAAAATGTCGAGAACCTTGACGAGTGTCCCCGGCTTGTGATTGATCTGGAAGAGAATGGATGTCCGGTCATTACCGGTGGGCTGGGTCTCCTGCTTGCCGATGATGGCGAAGCGCGTCGTGTTATTGCAGTTGTCCTGAATATCCTCCGCCAGCAGTTCGAGTCCGAAAAGTTCCGCACAAAGAGGGCTGGCAAGGGCTGCTGCTCCGTCCCCGGCATGTTCCTTGGCAATTTGGGCAGCCTTGGTGGACGAAGTGGTGGCGACAATGTCGGCTTCCGGGTAGTGGCGGTGCAGCCAGTTGCGTGTTTGCCCGAGGATCTGGGGGTGGGAATAGATGGTGGTGATCCTGTCTTTCGGCGCTGAGGAAATGAGACCGTTGCGGATGCGTAGGTGAATTTGCGAACAGATTTTGAGTGGAGATTGGACGAAAAGATCCATGACGGCTGTGACGGCACCCTCTGTGGAGTTTTCCACCGGGACGACTCCGTAATTGGCCTTGCCTCGGCTGACTGCGTCAAATATATCGGCAAAGTTCGGTTCCGGTATCAGTTCTACGCTATGACCGAATTGTTTGAGAGCCGCCTGGTGGGACCATGTACCGGGAGGCCCCAGATAGGCGACGCGGATATTGCCTTCAAGCAGGAGGCCGCAGGAGATGATTTCCCTGTAGATGGAATAAAGCGCTTCCTTGGGGAGGACGCCGTTGTTGAGTTTCTCCAGTTTCTGCATGAGCAACGCTTCTCTTTCCGGTACGGAAATCGGGGCGTTGCGGGCCTTTTTGTATTCGCCGACCTGGCGTACGAATTCGTATCTGTTTTTCAGCAGGTTGACAATTTGGGCATCAATGCCGTCGATGCTGTTGCGTAACTCGGAGAGATCCATGGAAAACTGACTGATGATGTGTGAAATTGGCAGATTGACGTCTGAGGCTGGCTCCCCGGGAGGAACTGCCGCAGAGTATAAAAAGAGCCTGTGGGTAATCAAGAGG
>ULTG01035700.1_pt1 | contig 23137 bp, 12 predicted proteins | sample 1957461 | NCBI WGS metagenome assembly ULTG01 (sample SAMEA4835730, study PRJEB28245) | human gut metagenome | biome: gut microbiome; material: fecal sample | place: Denmark | collected 2008
GCACCGGATTCACAGCAAAGGTATGGAAACGTGTCTACTACTCCCCTATCAGCGAATACGTACGCCGCGAAAAAATAAGATTTGTATATATGCGTTCTTTTCACAACGCAAATCCTTTCATTCTGCAACTGGTCAGAAAACTGAAACAGGCGGGAGCGAAAGTAGTGATGGAAATACCCACTTATCCCTACGATCAGGAATATGTGGCATGGTCAATGAAATTCTCTCTCGCTATCGACCGCTGTTTTCGCCACCGATTGACCAAAGAACTGGACGGCATCGTCACTTTTTCCAATGCAGAAAATATCTTTGGCGGAAAAACGATACGAATTTCCAACGGGATAGACTTTGAAGCAATCCCTATCAAACGTACGCAGAACGACACCTCACATGAACTCCATCTGATCGGAGTGGCCGAAGTGCACTACTGGCATGGATTCGACCGGTTAATACGCGGACTGGCCGAATACTACCGTACCAATCCGGAATACAAAGTTTATTTCCACATCGTAGGTCCCCTGTCCGGCATACGCGAACAGGAAGAAATCCTGCCTGCTATCCGCGACAACCACCTGGAGCCATACGTCATCCTACACGGTCCCCTACACAGTATCGAATTGGATGAACAATTCGAAAAGGCAGATTTTGCCGTGGGCAGTCTGGGACGTCACCGGAGCGGAATCACCTATATCAAAACACTAAAAAACCGTGAATATGCCGCACGCGGACTTTCGTTCACTTATTCGGAAATGGACGAAGATTTTGACCGGATGCCCTATGTATGGAAAGTTCCACCAGATGAATCGCCGATAGACATTTCTGAATTGATCAACTTTCAACGCTCTCAACATATGTCGCCACCGGAGATACGTGAAACGGTCAAAGGATTGTCATGGACAGTGCAAATGCAAAAGGTCATTCATGAAACCGGAATTTGACCTCATACATATATCTGAAAAAACAAACAATATCTAATGGATAGAACGATAAAAATAGCCTATTGCATTCCCTCCCTCTATTACCCCAGCGGTATGGAGCGTGTACTCACGTTAAAGGCAAACTATTTCACGGAGCACTTCGGCTACGAGATACACATCATCCTTACTGACGGAAAAGATAAGAAGCCATACTATAAACTGCATCCGTCGATTACCATACACCAACTCGATATCAACTACGACGCGTTATACGGACGTCCGTTACTGACACGGATTTTTGAATACAGCGCTAAGCAACGGCTATTCAAAAAAAGGTTGAACGAATGTTTATGCAAAATCCGTCCGGACATCACCATTTCCCTTCTCCGCCGTGATATCAACTTCATCAACCAAATGAAAGACGGCAGTGTCAAACTTGGAGAAATACACTTCAATAAGTCTAACTATCGGGATTTCGACAACAACCGTTTGCCGAACTTTCTCAAGAAAATAGGTAAAAAATACTGGCGGAGACAACTCATCCGCCAATTAAAACAACTGCAGAATTTCATTGTACTTAGCCACGAAGATGCTGCCGAATGGACGGAACTGAATAATGTAAAAGTAATCTATAATCCGCTTCCTTTCTTCCCCGAACGTCAGTCTGACGGATTGCAGAAACAAGTAATCGCAGTGGGTAGATATGTGCCACAAAAAGGATTCGACCGACTCATTCCCGCATGGAGCATCGTCAGCAAGAAACATCCGGACTGGATACTCCGAATCTACGGGGATGGCATGCGAGAGCAACTCCAACAACAAATTGACGAACTCGGAATCGCCTCCAACTGTATCTTAGAACATACTGTACAGAATATTGTAGAAAAATATAATGAAAGTTCCATTTTTGTTCTCTCTTCACGTTTCGAGGGATTCGGAATGGTAATCATCGAAGCGATGGCATGCGGAGTGCCACCCGTATCGTTCACGTGTCCCTGCGGTCCGAGAGACATCATCACCGATGGTAAAGACGGACTGCTAGTGGAAAATGGAGATATAGAAGAACTGGCAAACAGCATCTGTTGCCTAATAGAACACGAAGATGTCCGCCGGAAGATGGGGCTACAAGCCCGCATCAGCGTAGAGCGTTTTAAGATAGAACATATTGCCCGAGAATGGAAAAACCTATTTGAACAAGTAGTAGAATCAGGGATTAAGTGTTAAGTATTAGCCGTAGCTGCTGGCATGGCTAATACTTAATACCTAATACTTGAAACTTAATACTTGAAACTTAATACTTGAAACTTAATACTTAAAAATGATGATTTGGTATAGTAAATATTTACAGGTTTATGAAAAACCTTTTGCAGAAGCACCCGTATCCGTCATTGAAGAAGTACGGCAGAATATTGCGAAGCTGCAGAGTGATGAACCGCTTGTCAGCGTTTCAATTATCGGATACAACGAAGAAAAACATCTACTCGCCTGCCTTTGGTCTTTGAGCGAAATGCAATGTAAATATCCTGTAGAAATTATCGGTGTAGACAATGAATCAAAAGACTGCACGGCGGAGATATTTCAAAAATGCGGTGTACCTTATCATACAGAAACCCAACATAGTTGCGGATTTGCCCGCCTTTGCGGACTGAACCACGCCCGAGGCAAATATCATATTAATATTGACTCCGACACCATGTATCCTCCGAAATACGTAGAAATAATGGTAAACGCTCTCGAACGTCCAGGCATTGTGGCCGTCAGCTCCTTATGGAGCTACATTCCGGATGAGAGCCACTCACGATGGGGACTGAAAATCTACGAAGCAGCTCGTGACCTGCACCTGTGGGTGCAATCATTCAAACGCCCCGAACTTAGCGTGCGCGGACTTGTCCTTGCCTACCGCACAGAGTATGCACGGAAAACCGGTATCCGCACCGACATCATCCGAGGTGAAGACGGTTACCTCTCTCTCCAACTCAAGCAATTCGGCAAAATCGCTTTTGTCCGCAACCGCAAAGCACGTGCCGTAACAGGATATGGAACGGTGGGAACTGACGGAAGCCTGTTCAATAGTTTTAAAGTGCGCGTTGTAAAAGGTCTGAAAGGGCTGGGGGGAATATTTACTAAAAAGAAAGAGTATAAAGACGAAGATAGTAACCTGATAAAGAATAAGTAAAACAACCATGGGAAAACGCATCGAATATATCGACTTTATTAAAGGAATCTGTATTTTTATCGTAGTCTGGGGACATTCTATCCAAAATCTGGGAGACGGTAACAACTTCTGGGCCAATCCGGTACATGAGTTTATCTGTTCTTTCCACATGCCCATATTCATGCTGGTCAGTGGTTTCTTTTTCAACAAATCCATCGGAAAACCACTCATGCAAAATGTAACCCGAAGATTCAAACAGCTAATACTTCCCTGTTTCGGCTGGTCATTGGTGCTGGTAGCTATCAATATCGGATATATGCTCTATGCCGGAATCATCCCATCTCCAGTCGGTACTTTGAAATCTCTTTTCATGGAAACATTTACCCGTTTTTGGTTCCTGCGTTCTGTCTTTATCTGTTTCACACTCGCCATCGTCAGTATGAAAATATTCAAAAAAGATACTGCCGCTTTCGTTATCTCACTTTTGCTTTTCCTTGCATTGCCGGACAATGGACGATTGCATCTCGACAAGTTTATGTATCCATTCTTTTGGATGGGATATTTTATGCATAAGTATATTGATGTAATCATGAAGCACCGGGGCAAATTACTGATCGCTTCACTTATCCTTTTCGCCATACTCCTCCCTTTCTATCAAAAAGAGGACTATATCTACATCACCGGAATGAGTATGTACGATTATCTGGGAGGAAAGTTCGTATGCTATCTGCCATGGGAAAGGCTACCAATCATATGTTATCGCTATTTGATCGGATTTGCGGGAAGCCTGTTTATTTTCCTGCTGCTGCAACGGATCTATCGCCCTCATTTCCATGCAATAGAAAAAGTGGGTACATATACACTTGGCATCTATACTATACATATCTTGATTGAAGGTAACGTATTGAGTCGGTTCAATCTGCTGGATACTGGTTTTTTCATGTTCAACTTTATTATAACACCGATTATCTCCGTTCTATTGATTCTCCTCTGCGTGGGAATTATCAAATTGCTGGAGAAAAACAAACTGATTAGTTGGTTGATGTTAGGAAAAGCTAAAACAGTCTTATTATTGCTCATATTATGTTTGACCAATGTCTCTTGTATCAAGCAACACAATCTGTATCAAGGAAGTAAAGAAGAAGAAGAAAATGGAAATGGAAATACTCAAAGACAGGACATTGTAGCAGACACGGACTTCTTTTATCCGTTCGGTGACGAGACGGGAGAATATAGAGCAGAAATTACTCTAACAACTCACACCACCCTATCGGAAGATAAGATAAAAGAGCCAGTGATTCCGCCCTTAAAATATAATAAATCATTGCTTCTGATGCTTACACAAGACGACTGCAAGCAAGCCGCTTTCTCATGGACTTGGGCTGCTATTCACGGAAAACCATTATCCCCGAGTTATTATTACCAGCTTGGTCACTTATCATATGATGATCTTCCACCAGATGTTTATTATCTCGGAAAAACATTGGGAAGTACCGACGGAGCCGGAAATGAAGTACGATTTTCGTTCACTACCACCCTTTCACCGGAATGGGATTGGATGAATGCCAAGACGCAAATCTATAAAGGAAATACTAAAGAGTTTTACCGCTTCTTTATGAAATCCGGACTAGTGTGGGGAGATGTTAAAGAAATGCTGAATTATGGTGTGGGTATTGCCATGCATGATATGGACATTGATAACGAAGTATTATCCGTTGAAAATCTTATCAAACATTACGAAATCGCTCAAAATATCATAAAAGAAAAACTATCTGGAAGAGGATGCAAAATGCTTACAAAGCCAAGTGGACATAATGAATATCTCACCGCTGCAGAAACTTACACGCCTTTGCAAACAATGGCTTCAGACAACGGAGAGACTATATATCCGGCTCAACTAGTGAATGATCTAAAAAAAAACGTACTCGATAGAGGTTTCTACTCTATTCAAAGCTTGAAAGAAGAAATTGAAAAACAGCAACAACGTACACCAAAAGAACGCGCTGCAATCAACGTCGGTGTACATGGTACGGACACTTCTTGGGCTGATTTCTTACTTTGGCTCAATGATAAATATGGTAAAGAGGGAAGAGATGATGTATGGATGCCTAATCAAGAAGAGTTTTATGAATATAATTTTCATCGGATACATAGCAAAACTAGAATAACTAAAGTGGATGAGCATACACTGAAACTTACCGTTTTATTGTCTAGTGAAGAGAATTTTTATTATCCCTCTATTACAGTCAATCTGCCTGGAATATCAATGAATAATATTGCTTCCATTAGTTCCAATGATGAAGTAACCGGTTTATCTTATGCAAACTACGAAAACGGTATCATGCTAAATATCGACTGCCGGAAATACCTGGCGGAACACGCCGAGAATTTCGTGAAACGATATGAAGCGAATCCGACAAATGCTTCTGCCAAAGCGGACGCAAACTACTTTGTGAATATGCTGAAAGATTCGGATAAAAAGACGGAGTTGAAGAAACGAGCTGAATAAAATGAAATAAGAGGCTAATAAGAGCTGAATGTAAACGATACAAGAAAAATAAACAAATATAGCTATGAACGAAACCATTACCCTTTGTCTTGAAATTATTTTCTGGCTTGCCCTGTTCGTTGTGTTCTACACCTATTTGGGCTACGGAATTGTGCTTTATATTCTTGTCAAGTTGAAAGAGCTTTTCGTGAAGCCTGTGAAGCGTTCGTTGCCGGCATCGGACGCAGATCTGCCGGAAGTTACCCTCTTCATTACGGCATTCAACGAAGAAGATGTAGTGGACGAAAAGATGGAAAACAGTCTTGAGCTGGATTATCCTGCGGACAAGCTGCACATCGTATGGGTGACGGACGGAAGCAACGACGGTACGAACGAACGACTGCAGACCCGTTGGCAGGGAAAAGCGACCGTATATTTCCAACCGCTCCGGCAAGGTAAGACGGCTGCAATGACACGTGGAATGACGTTAGTGGACACTCCGCTCGTTGTCTTTACGGATGCCAACACGATGGTGAACCGGGAGGCCATACGAGAAATCGTGCTTGCTTTTCAGGATCCGAAAGTGGGCTGCGTGGCTGGTGAAAAACGGATTGCCGTGCAAACCAAAGACGGGGCGGCTGCCGGTGGTGAAGGTATTTACTGGAAATACGAATCAACCCTGAAAGCACTTGATGCACGACTCTACTCTGCCGTAGGGGCAGCAGGCGAACTGTTTGCCGTGCGTAACGAGCTATTCGAAGCGATGGAACCGGATACGTTGCTCGACGATTTTATTCTTTCACTCCGGATCACAATGAAAGGTTACACCATCGCTTATTGTACGAATGCTTATGCCATCGAAAGTGGTTCGGCAGATATGCGAGAAGAAGAAAAACGGAAAGTGCGCATCGCTGCGGGAGGATTGCAGTCTATCTGGCGGCTTCGTCCGTTGCTGAATCCTTTCCGTTACGGGATACTTAGCTTTCAATATACGTCGCACCGGGTATTGCGATGGTCTATTACTCCGTTCCTGTTGTTTGCCCTCCTCCCACTGAATATTGCGATTCTGCTGTTAGGCGGTTCCACGATCTTTTACGGAGTGCTGCTTGCCATGCAGGTTCTTTTTTACGGGTTAGGATATGGGGGATATTACCTATCTACGAAACAGATAAAAAACAAGTTGCTCTTTATCCCCTACTACTTTTTATTCATGAATATCAATGTGCTGAAAGGCATTCGCTATCTCAAGAAGAAAAAAGGAAGCGGAGCCTGGGAGAAGGCGAGGCGTGCCGAAAAGTAAGAACAAATAAAAAAACAGACATGGACAGAATATTACATGATGCGAATAACGCACAAAGAATATTGAAACTGACGGCAGATACAATGCTATTGGTTGACAGGCATGGCGTCTGCGTAGACATTGAGCCTCATTGTGATCTATGGTTTCTGCAAGAGGATATACTTTTAGGAAAAAATATATTTGAGCTTTTACCGGAATATACAAGAGAGAGGGTGATACCCATCTTTCAGATTGTACTCGAAGAGCAGCGAAGCATCAGCAAGAACTTCAAGCTGGTACTGAATGACGAAATTTTCTACTTCAAATGTCTCATGTTTCCGTATGACGGCATGGTGCTTTGCCAATATCGTGACATCACGCAAAGAAGTAACGTGAAACGTCAGTTGGAGCAGGCGAATCTTACTCTAAGGGCCATCCAGAAGGTTGCCCAGATAGGACAATGGACATATAATACGAATCAGAACGTTTTCCATTATTTGGGTTATACAGGCGTTTTGTGTGAGGAAAGTGTGCAGAATCTCGCCATTGAAAAATATGTGGAGCTGATTGTAGAAGAAGACCGTCAGAGTTTCAGGGAATGGTGTCGCATGAACGGGAAGGAACTCAACATGGAGAGCATCAGCTATCGTGTGCGCCTGAACGGGGAAATCTTCTATATGCGTATCCAGACTTATCTGCGTGAAGAGTGCTCCGACGGTAGTTTCAACATCGAAGGGTATATTCAGAACATCACGGACATACAGCATCGCCGAAATGACATCAACACGCTGACGCACGCTATCAACAATGCCAAAGAAAGTATCTTTGCCGCCAAGCCCGATGGCACGATCATCTTCGCCAACCGTCGTTTCCTGCACAATCATGGTATTCCCGAAAGTGAGGATATCAGTCAGTTGAAAATCTACAACATCGCCGCAGATATGCCTACGCAAGAGGCTTGGGACAAACGCTGCAAAGATGTCATACATGGTGGCAGCAGTAACTTTATGGCTCACCATCCGTCGAAAATCAATAGAGAGATATTGGCTTACGAATGTACAATGTACAACGTTACCAATGATTCCGGTGAAGAGAGTTACTGGTCGTTTGCCCATGATATTTCCGAACGGATCCGGTATGAGGCCCAAATCAAACGGCTGAACCAAATCATGGATACGACGATCAACAATCTCCCCGCGGGGATTGTTGTGAAGGAGATCAATAATGATTTCCGGTACATTTACCGGAATCGGGAGGCTTACAACCGTGATCTTTACAAGAACGATCCTGTCGGCAAGAATGACTTCGATTTCTATCCGCCTATCGTGGCCGAGAAGAAGAGACAGGAGGATATTCAAGTGGCCACCAGCGGAAAAGGTATGCACTGGACGGTGGAAGGAAAGGACCGGAACGGAAACCTGATTATCCTCGACAAGCGGAAGATCCGAGTGGACGGAGACGAATTGTCTTCGCCTATGATCGTCAGTATCGAATGGGATGTTACGGAACTGGAAATGATGAAGCGGGAGCTACTGTCTTCGAAGGAAAAAGCGGAAATGTCTGATAGTTTGAAATCGGCTTTCCTTGCCAATATGAGTCATGAGATACGTACTCCGCTGAATGCTATTGTGGGGTTCTCGCATCTCATTGCCGAAAGTGATGATGCGGAAGAACGAAAGACGTACTACAACATCGTAAACGCGAACAACGAGCGTCTTTTGCAACTCATCAACGAGATTCTCGATCTCTCGAAGATTGAATCGGGGACTATTGAGTTTTCTTTCGGACCTGCCAGTCTACATAATCTCTGCCGGGAAGTGCACGATGCGCATATATTCCGTACTCCGCAGGGAGTGAGTCTTGTCTATGAGCCTTCGGACGAGAGTCTGGTGATTGAAACGGACAAGAACCGGGTGTTCCAGGTGATTTCAAATCTGATTGGGAATGCTGTTAAGTTTACGAAAGAAGGAAGTATCTGTTATGGTTACAAGCTGGTGGATAACCAGATTGTTTTCCACGTAACGGATACAGGAACGGGAATTGAACCGGAGAAAGTGGGACGTGTGTTCGAACGTTTTGCCAAGCTGAACAATCATGCACAGGGCACTGGATTGGGATTATCTATCTGTAAATCTATCGTTGAGCGTCTCGGGGGCAAGATTTCCGTCAGCTCCGAATTTGGTAAAGGAACGACGTTTACATTTACTCTGCCGTATACGGTTGCAGAATCTGTGAGCGTAGATTCGGAGAAAAAGAATGGTGATGAGACGAGTGAAGGTATGAGCAGTGCTGCAAATACACGGCATGCCTGTATTTTGGTTGCCGAAGATACGGACAGTAACTTTGATTTATTGGAGGCTATCTTAGGTAAGGAGCACCGGATTATACGTGCACATGACGGAATGGAGGTTGTCACGATGTTCGATGAGGTGAAACCCGATCTTATCCTGATGGATATCAAGATGCCGAATTTGGATGGATTGGAGGCTACGAAGATCATTCGGGAGCTGTCTGCCACTGTGCCTATCATTGCTCAAAGTGCCTTTGCCTATGAGCAGGACCGGAAAGCGGCGAAGGAGGCCGGATGCAACGATTTTATAGCTAAACCGATAGTGGATGATAAGCTGAAAGCTATGATTCATAAATGGCTGTCGCCTCCGTAAAAGGGCACATATTGTAGAGTACATATTATATAGAAAACGATTTAATAGTGATATAATTACCCAATAATTCAGATTAGATGAAAGCCTTTTACAGACTGTTTTATTACATATCCATCGTGCTGACCAGTATTTTGGCAGGAGTTACCATTGCGGGCGCCTTCGTAGGTAATACCGCACCGGATAGTTTCAAATTTATGCCTTTCATCGGTTTGATATTACCGATACTTTTATTGGCAAATCTTGCTTCTGTCATTTACTGGACGATCCGTTGGCGGTGTTGGGTTTTCATCCCTCTGATTGCTATATTTAGTAACTGGAGCTATATTAGTTGTGTGATTCAATATCCTTTTTTCAGCCCGGCTTCGGCTCCAATGGTCAAAATGAACGCGTATACTCCTGGTGTTCTAACTGTTGCTACTTACAACGTTGATGCTTTTAATCATGAGCATACCGGTTATTCATGCAAAGAGATAGCCTCTTACATGAGAAATCTGCAAGCAGATATTCTCTGTTTTCAGGAGTTTGGCATTAATGATGAGTTTGGTGTAGACAGTATAGCTGCGGTTCTTTCTGATTGGCCGTATCATTTTATTCCTATTTCTCCCGAGGGAAAACATTTGTTGCAGCTGGCTGTTTTCAGCCGATACCCCATCAAGGAGGAGAATCTTATCGTCTATCCTGATTCGAAAAATTGCAGTCTCTGGTGTGACATTGAAGTCAGTGACCGCACCATCCGCCTGTTCAACAATCATCTCCAAACAACGGAAGTGAGCCAAAACAAGCGCAAACTGGAAAAGGGACTCCGCACGGATGATTCTCAAAGGGTGGAACGTGCTGCTTTGGGATTGATTGACGGATTGCATGAGAATTTCCGGAAACGTGCCGCACAAGCTGATATCCTAAAGCAACTGATAACTGCCTCCCCCTATCCTACTATCGTCTGCGGTGACTTTAACTCTCTGCCGTCTTCGTATGTTTATCACACTGTAAAAGGTGATAAGTTGCAGGATGGTTTTCAGACGAGTGGTCATGGGTATATGTATACTTTCAAGTTTTTCAAGCATCTGTTAAGAATCGACTATATTCTCCATTCACCGGAACTGAATAGTACGGATTACTTCTCTCCGGATCTTACTTATAGCGATCATAATCCGGTGGTGATGAGGGTGAAGCTATAATTTATCTTCCTGCTTTAACCTGTTATATTAAAAACTAAGTTGATAAGGGATTACTATATAATTATGAATATTCTGTAATATGTCCCTAAGTATATAATCAATTACTGATAATGAAAAAGCTGCCTCATTTTCACGAGACAGCTTTTTTATATTAAGAACTTCAACAATAGTATATTAATTGAAGATATAACGCAAACTAAACATCACACGATAAGTAGAAGCTGTACTTGCATAATTCTTATATGTAGAGTTTAATATTTGACCACTAGCTTTTTGCATGGTAAATGTTCCATCACCATTATCTGCTAACGGAGTAATAGAATTTACAGTCTTATACAATCCCCAGTCCTTATTTAGTAGGTTAGCCAGATTCTGAATATCTATACCAAACTGCAATAGATTCTTCTTACCACCTATCATCATATAGAAATCTTGATTAAATTTGAAATCCAACTGATGATGCCAAGGCATCACTGCACCACCACGCTCTGCATATTTGCCTAAACGTTTTTTCAAATATTTGTCCTGTTGAACAAAGTTCCAGAAATCTTCTTTCTGCTGTTCAGCTGAATAAGTCACTTCACCAGTCTTTGAGGTTACATCTTTAAATGTCAATTCATCTTTAGTAGCAGGAACATATAGCAAATTATTAGCGCCACCATCACCTACAATATTACTAGTATAAGTATATGAATAACGAGAATAAGAGTAACTTCCACCTGCATAGCCCAACGGCGCACCCTCATAAATAAATGAAACACTTGATCTAAAATGTTTAGCATAGGCTTTTGAATAGCCCAATGATGCAATTATACGGTGAGGTGCCACATAAGTACCATATCCCAATTCATGGTCATTAATACCATTGACAGCATAAGTATTGGTTTTATATGCAGAAGTTACTTGGTCACCAATGCCATCTCCATAAGAACGTGCGCGAGAATAAGTATAAGCGAATGAAGCATCCAAACCAAAATCGAAATTCTTATGTAATTGAGCAGTCAACGACAGATAGTATGCTTTTGAACCACCATTTTCAATCAAATAGGCACCTGTACCTGCATTATAGCTCTTATAAGCAGTACGTATGTCATTTTTGCTAATTGTTTTTGTTCCATCAGCATAAATATTAGCATTGGAAATAACAGCCGGATTAAAGTCGCGATTGTAAATACCCTCTAATGTAAAGTCAATATCACCTGGTAACTTGGTATCAAAAGCTAATGAAGTTTTCCAAGTAGCAGGCATCTTCAAATCTTTATCAATGATAGTAGGAGTACTAGGAATACTAACTTGTGGAGTAAAGTTGCCTTGATAAATATCCTCTAGCATATCTTTCGCATCTGTATAGAAATTAGGAGCAACTGCACCTGGAGTAGAACTTTTACCAATATTATAACCATATTGTGTCTGCCCTACACCTGAATTTCCTACAGCCGAAACTAACCACACAAACGGCATACGTCCTACAAAGTATCCTGTACCTCCACGCAACACATATTTACGCTCCCCTGTAATATCCCAATTGAAACCAATACGGGGAGAAACAGACAACGAATTGCCTGGTACCTGATCCGTAGTAAATTTACGACCACCGAAATCCAACTTGGCATATTCAGCATTATAGTTATCTTTTAAAGATGGATACACTGGCAACTCAAAACGAAGACCTGCTGTCAACTTAAAATTCTCACTGATATTCCATTGATCTTGAATATATGCAGAATATTGTGTTTGTCTCATCTTAGAGGTAAACTGTGACAAGTCTGCAGAATTAGAGTGAGTAATCAAAAATGAAAACGGCTTCTCTCCTGTTACAAAATCATTCCATGAACTAAAAACATAGGCTCCATTTGCACCTTGCATATAGCCATTCACAGCTTTATTGGATTCAAACTGCAAACCAGCCATAAAATTATGCTTGCCCCATGCCCAAGTAGCCTCATCAGTAATAGTAAATGACTTTACTTGACGAATATTTCCTTCGGTAAATAATTCTGTACCAAACATTGCATACACTGCACCATCTTCCAATATATAAGTAGTTGGGAATATACCACCATCATAAGAACGAGGCTCGTCCTGATATGAATAGGTTCCACGCAGGGTATTATTCAACACTCCCCATTTTGAATTCCATTCGGCAGCAAGAGATGTAAATCTCTGTTCTTGACGATAACGTGTATTTCTAAAATACAAACCTTCGTCAGAACTAGCTCCCTTTCCTTTAGAAATCGCTCCACCTCCCGGAAAAATAGTAGTTGCATCCATCGGATTGACAGAAGAAGACGGAGAAGCGTCATATCTATTATTAGTTTTAGAGAAACGAACGTTCACTTTATTGTTCTCATTAATATTCCAATCCACACGCGCCAGAAACTTATATGATGGCACCTTTACATTATATCCTTGATATACTCCCGGATCATAATCATAGGTATTAATCAGATAATCACGAATTTCATCCATTTTAGAAGCAACAGGACGATGTATGCCGTTCTCCCCATATTTCTCACCATCATTATTACGTGCACGTGCAACGGGACCTGCTGTCAAGTCATCTTCATATTCTCCATTCACGAAGAAAAATAACTTATTTTTAATGATAGCACCACCTAAAGTTGCACCATAAGTATATTGATGAGATTTTTCAAGTTCAATTGAGCCATCACCTACTCTATCACCAATCAAATTATTGTTTGTTAAGAACGTATAAGCAGAACCTGTCAGTTCATTTGTTCCGGATTTAGTAACAGCATTGATAGCTGCACCAGTAAAACCACTCTGACGGACATCATACGGAGTGATAGAAACAGAAAGCTGTTCCAGTGCATCCAAAGAAATAGGAGCCCCACCTGCCGGTAAGTTAGAACCGATACCGAAAGCGTTATTAAATGAAGCACCATCCACTGTTACAAATGACTGACGATAGTTACCACCACCAGCTGCAAAACCATTAGATGTTGTGTTGGATTGTGGAGATAAACGCATGATATCATTCATGCTGCGGCTCACTGTAGGAATGGAAGCGATTTTTGCACTGGTAAGGTTAGTTACAGCACCTGCTCTGTCAGACTTCATATTACTCTCTTTAGAAGCAGTCACTACTACTTCGTCCAACAGTTCTGAACTCTCTTTTAAAGAAACATTTAAAACATAATTCTCTCCCAATAAAAGATTAATTCCCTTGTAAATTGCTGTTTGATAACCAACATAAGAAATTTCTACTTTGTAAGGGCCGCCGGTACGCATACCCTGCAGATTAAATTGACCACTGACGTTAGTCACTGTACCATAACGAGTGCCTGATGGTTCGTGAACCGCAACGACTGTTGCTCCAATGATTGGTTCATCTTGTGCGGTCACTTTACCACTCATCGTGGCTGTTGTAACCTGCGCGCTCATCGTGACAGCAATAAACAACATTACTAGCACTAAGAAAGATCGCATTCTCTTTAACATAAATGTAGTTGATTAGTTAATATAAATTGTTTGCTTTTAAAAACTGTGCACAAATATAATTAATAATATTTAGAACTACATTACGATTATACTACAATTTTTTAAGAGAGATAAACGTTTCACTACCTTATAAAATGATAAAGGCTCTACAATATTTGCAGAGCCTTTTATTTTGAAACAGAAAGCATTAGAAATGCTTCAATCTATTACTTTATACTAGTCAGTCATTAACTTTCTATAACGAACACGCTTCGGCTCTTCATTTCCCAAACGTTTCATTTTGTTTTCTTCGTATTCTGAATAAGACCCTTCGAAGTAGAATACATTGGAGTCTCCTTCAAAAGCCAGAATGTGTGTACAGATACGGTCGAGGAACCAACGGTCATGCGAGATAACTACGGCACAGCCGGCAAAATCTTCCAGACCTTCTTCCAAAGCACGCAGTGTGTTTACGTCAATATCATTGGTAGGCTCATCGAGCAACAGTACATTGCCTTCTTCTTTCAAAGCCATCGCCAAGTGTAAACGGTTTCTTTCACCACCGGACAGTACACCGCAAAGTTTTTCCTGATCGCCTCCGGAGAAATTGAAACGGGAAAGGTATGCACGCGCATTGATGTCACGTCCTCCCATGCGGATCAACTCATTGCCACCGGAAATTATCTGGTAAACACTCTTATTCGGATCAATGTCTCTGTGTTGCTGGTCTACATACGCCACCTTTACAGTCTCTCCTACTTCAAATTCTCCTTTATCTACTGTCTCCAATCCCATAATCAGACGGAACAGTGTCGTCTTTCCCGCACCATTGGGACCGATCACACCGACAATACCATTAGGAGGAAGCATAAAGTTCAAATCGTCAAACAACAGTTTATCGCCGTATGCTTTAGCCACCTGTTTCGCTTCAATGACTTTATTACCCAGACGCGGACCATTCGGAATGAAGATTTCAAGTTTTTCTTCTTTCTCTTTCACGTCTTCATTCAGCAACTTGTCATAAGAGTTAAGACGTGCCTTACCCTTTGCCTGACGGGCTTTCGGAGCCATGCGCACCCATTCCAACTCACGTTCCAGTGTTTTGCGACGTTTGCTGACGGTCTTTTCTTCCATTTCCATGCGTTTTGTCTTCTGTTCCAGCCAGGAAGAGTAGTTACCTTTCCAGGGAATACCTTCACCACGGTCTAGTTCGAGAATCCATCCGGCTACATGATCGAGGAAGTAACGGTCGTGCGTCACGGCAATAACCGTACCTTCATATTGCTGAAGATGTTGTTCCAACCAGTCGATAGATTCTGCATCCAAGTGGTTGGTAGGTTCGTCCAGCAAGAGCACATCCGGTTTCTGCAACAACAAACGACATAAAGCTACCCGGCGACGTTCACCTCCGGACAGGTTTTCTACCGGCTGATCTTCAGGCGGACAACGGAGAGCATCCATCGCACGTTCCAGTTTGCTATCCAGATTCCATGCATCAGTCGCATCAATGATATCTTGCAGTTCGCCCTGACGAGCAAAAAGAGCATCCATCTTATCCTGATCCTCGTAGTACTCCGGTAAACCGAACTTCTGATTGATTTCTTCGTATTCTGTCAGTGCGTCAACAATGGGTTGCACACCTTCCATTACTACTTCTTTTACTGTCTTTGTGTTGTCTAAATAAGGTTCCTGTGCCAGGTAACCCACGGAATATCCCGGAGAGAACACCACTTCTCCCTGATAGGATTTCTCCAAACCGGCGATGATCTTCAATAACGTTGATTTACCGGAACCGTTCAAACCGATAATACCGATTTTCGCTCCATAGAAAAACGACAGGTAAATGTCTTTCAGCACATTCTTATTGGGGGTGAAAGCCTTGCTCACTCCCACCATCGAGAAGATAATTTTTTTATCGTCAGCAGCCATATGTATGATTATATATTGTTGATAATGGCACAAAGATAAGAAAAATGTTTGAATTCTTTTGGAGTTATAAAAAAATGTTCTACCTTTGCACCCGCATTCGAAAGAAAGCACTGAAGGACCGATTCGCTAGCTCAGCAGGTAGAGCACAACACTTTTAATGTTGGGGTCCTGGGTTCGAGCCCCAGGCGGATCACTGAAACACAGAACAGAAAAAGATAACTCCTACAATATCAAGGTATTGCAGGAGTTTTTTTTATATTATATCCGTAATCAATAATCACTATCATATTTTCTAAAAATGATAGTCACACTTTTCTCTGCAACTCTTTCACCATATGAAAAGGTGCGTCCTGATAAAGCCCTGACTTATCTAATGCACTACTTATATGCTTATATCCGCATTTTTCATACATAGCAACAGCATTTCCAAACTCGTGATATGAAACAATATACATATGTGTATATCCTGCCTTTATTGCTCGTTGTTCTATTAGCTGCAGTAGACGTTTTCCAATTCCTTTTCCCCTAAGTTCCGGTTTAAAATGGAATTTTGACAATTCAGCATACTCTTGGGGCAGGCCTTTAGTTGGATAAAAGCCGGCACCACCCAATATTACACCGTCACATTCAACCACCCAATATTCTGCATTTTTTATATTAAAAGTCTGAAACATCATATCTGTATGTGGATCATCATAAAATGTACCGACTTTAGGAGCGTCATGTTCTTCAACTGAAGCACGAAGTACACAAGCAATTGAAGTATTATCTTCTTCCTCTATTGGACGTATAACAATGGGCGCAACCTTCTTAACTGCAAGATTTGTTTCCTTTTCGTTCATTGTATTATAAATGAAGTCCATACTATTTATTATCTTTTGCAGTTGGTTATCATTCAGGTGTGCAAAAATTTCCTCCACAGATTGATTAGCGGCAGCATTTAAGCGATGATAAATTTCACATCCTTTTTGTGTGAGATTTATCAGCCCCATGCGACTATCTCTTTCTGTTCCTTTTCGACATATATACCCTTTTTGTTCCAGTTGTTTTAATAAACGGGAGAGCAAACCTTTATCCATGTTTAACTCACTGGATATATCTTTGGAACTTCTATCAGGGTGCAAATAAACATCCTGAATAATGCGAACCTCGGGAAGTCCAAATTCACTTTCTAAATAATACTTATTAAGTACGCCTAACAACTTTGTATAGAACCTATTAAAGGCTCTTATACTATTCAAATGTTCCTGTTTCATGGCGCAAAGATACGCCCTTTAGTTGACAAAGTCAACTAAAGGAAGAAATATATTATTTATCACAAACTTTCATGGCAACAGTCATGAACAAAGGGGATCTTTCTTTTTTATATTTTCCCAATATACTTATTCAACAGGCATAGAATGGCACGGTAATTCGATTACAAAAGTAGTACCTGTTCCCAGTTGGGAATCTACTATTATCCGTCCGTTCATCTTTTCGACAATCAACTTACAGATGGATAAGCCCAAACCTGCCCCTTGAGCAAAAGAGTCCAACTTCTCAAACCTTTCGAATATCTTTTCAAGCATATTCTGCGGAATACCCCGGCCGGTATCTTTAACACCGATTCGGACAAACTGCCGGTCTACCTCATAGAAGACTTCCACATATCCGGTGGTGGTGTTCTTTAAGGCATTCGAGAGGAAGTTTCTCAATATCAGCTTAATGCGCGGCCTATCCAGTTCCGCCAAAGAATCATGCTCCGGATAGTGGGTCAGGAGTTCAACACCGGAGGGTACTTGATGAATGTGCTCCGCTACACTCTCGTCAAGAAGTTCGGTAAGATTGACCCAATCCGGATGCAGTTCCAGATAACCGGACTCTATCTTAGAAAGATCAATCACATTATTAATCAGATCAAGCAGAAGTTTGTTGTTATGACTGATCTGGGAATTATAAAATTCTTTTTCCGCTGCATTTTCCGTACTGCCCAACAAACTTGAGAATCCAATAATGGCATTTAAAGGAGTACGGATCTCGTGGCTCATATTAGCCAGGAAAGCAGACTTTAAACGATCGGATGACTCGGCTTTATCACGTGCTTTGACAAGCATTTCTTCTGTTTTTTTTAGCTCTGTAATATCATAATTAATGCTGATAATTTCGATCATCCGATCTTGCGGAGCGTATCTCTTTACTAACAGATTGACATACGTCCATGTGCATGTGCCGTCCTCCCTAAGGATACGCATCTCTTTACCTAGTTTGACAGCAAGTCCCTTTCGTGCATCGTCCAGAAACTGAATCAGCAGGGCACGGTCGTCGGGATGAAAATGCCGGTATGTACCAAGAATCTCGGATAACGGAGTTCCATCCGATTCACCCACATTTCTGTACCAGTTTTTTTGGGCATAGCCGTGTCCATTCAAAATATTAAAGTGAGCATAACCGACCTTGGCATAATCGCCAACCAGTTCGAAAAACTCCTCAAACTCCTGTATTTTATTATAGGCTATGGTTGTTTCTGTCTTATCTGCATTAATCAACAAATAATTGATCGGTTGGCATTTGCTATCATATAATGTAGTCACTTTAGTCACCAAATCAATCGTGCCTTCCTTTCGGGAGCTCTGATAATAGGTCCCGACTTTCGAGAAGTCATAACGAAAAGTAAAGTCGGCATCCTCATACATCTTCAACCGTTCTTTCATCTTCTTCGGGAAAATTGGGTTCTCGAAAATATTGATACCCAAGATGTCTTCTTTCTTCTCCACATGAAACATATCCAATTCCCTATCGTTCAAATCCACCAACGTCCCATCCATATCATACAACTCGATACCAATGGGTAAATGCTTGAAAATGTTATATAAGAGACGTTCACTGTATTGCAAGGCCTGATAAGCAGATGCCATATCAGGACCATCCTGCACTTCGGCTATTCCATAAACAATTTCATTTCCGTCTTCGTCTGTTTCTCGAAAGCAAATCTTACTGCGTATCCAAACGGCTCCTTTTACTGTATCGAGCAAATATACCGTTTCCGGTCTTTGATGCACACCAAAAGAATGAACAGTTGTAGGAGGTTGCTCTTCTTTCAGAATACGTTTATTGAAATCTTCAAAACTGATCATTCCGGTCTGATCCAGACCTAACAACTCCAATATAAGTTCAGAACATTCATAACTTGCAGTTGATAAATTGGCTTTCCACCACCCCATGTTAGCGTTAGCCATCAACTGCGAGAAAAAAGTAAAATCTTGTAGTCTATTCATAACGCTATTTATCATTTTAATATTTTTCGGGCGCAAAAATAGATATTACCGCCAAACCAGACTTTCAAAAAGATACTTTTTTAGCATATTATAAGAAGATTATTCGTCATTAAACTAAAAAACAAACGGTTGGAACAATCTCTTTGAGAGAAAGTTCCAACCGTTTGTTTGGGGTAGTTCTCGCGTTTCTGTTTTACTTTTTCAAGGACTGATAAACGGCTTTTGCCATCACTTTAGCGCCTTCTTCATTCGGATGAATCTTATCAGGGAACAAATCAGGCATTCCGTCCATTGCCACATGAAGATCGATAACAGGCAGGCCATTTTTCTTAGCAACCTTCCTTATCATCGGAATAATTTCTTTAGAGATAATATCATCGTTAATATTATCTCCGGTCTGATAGGCTTTGGAAGGATAGCAAAGATAAATCTTCGGTTGAGCAGGCAATGCTTTGAAAGCATCTACCATCGTCTGCAAATCTTTCGTGAAGTCTGCCTTATACTTCCAATTGAATGATTTACTGTCATTTGTACCCAATTTGATAACAACGATATTGGGATTGAAGGCCAGTGCATCCTGATAAGCCTTCTCATTCATATAAGGATGATCGCCCTTGTTCAACAGAGTGCGTGCACTTACTCCGAAATTCTTTACCCAATAAGCCTCCCCCAACATACGACTTAACACAGCCGGATAACTGTCACGATTGCGATTCTTGATACGTGCCCCATACGTAATGCTATTGCCGATGCAAGCTACACGGATAGCATCTTTATGAGGCACTTTGAAACTACGGAGCCAGGATGTCAGTTCATTCAGCATTTCATTCTTGTAAAGAAAACCTTCACGAATCCCCCATCCATGCCCGCCGGAAGGATAGATATGAAGTACTGAAGGAACATTATTCTTGTTCAGAGCCAGATAATAATTAACTCCATTAGCAGGTGGAACGACCTTATCGTCATCACTATATACGATAAAAGCACGCGGCGTATCTTTCGTCACTTGCTTTTCATTGGAATATTCTGTTTCCAGTTCGGCAGAAGCATCTTTACCCAATAGATTATCATGAGATCCCATGTGGGTATATGACTTATCCATCGTAATCACAGGATAGAAAAGAATCTGGAAATTCGGACGAAGTTCCGGTTTAGCATGAGTGGCAATGGTGGATGCCAGATGTCCGCCGGCAGAAGAGCCCATAATACCGATGTCATTCGGATTCAGATTCCATACATCAGCACTGTCACGCACAGTTTTCATAGCAGCTTCGGCATCCGAGATTGGCAGTGTGCGGTCGCCTTTCGGCATCCGGTATTTCAAAACAATCAACGCAATTCCTTGTTTGTTGAAATAGGGTGCCCAATCATACCCCTCGTGGTTGACTGCCAAACCGCTATATCCGCCACCCGGACAAGCGACCACGGCACGCCCCGTTGCCAGTTCCGGTGCAGGAAGGAATACGCGAAGTGAGGGCTGTTCGATATCAAAAGGTTTCGGAGCATTCTGTGCTACCACTTGTGAACCTGCCAGTAAGATAAATAACAGGAGAAAAATAGTAGAAAATTTCTGTTTCATAGTATCTATATACTTTGTTTAATGAATAATTAGACGTGCGAAGATAGTAATTTTACGTATCTTTGCACCTCATTTTGAATAGAAAAATTATATGCAAGGAATAAAGAATCTGACAAAAGGCCCCATCAACCGTCAACTGTTTAATCTGGCAATGCCAATCATGGCAACGTCGTTTATTCAAATGGCATATAGTCTCACAGACATGGCATGGGTAGGACGGTTGGGAAGTGAAGCCGTAGCCGCCATCGGTTCCGTCGGAATCCTGACGTGGATGTCCGGTTCTATTTCCTTATTAAATAAGGTGGGATCTGAAGTGAGTGTCGGACAATCCATCGGTGCACAAAGCCAGGAAGATGCCCGCCACTTCGCGTCCCATAATATCACGATTGCTTTGATTATTTCCATTTGCTGGGGCGGGCTCCTTTTTATATTTGCAGAACCTATCATACGTATTTACGAACTTGAGGAACATATCACGACCAATGCCATTCAATATCTGCGGATTGTTTCTACCGGATTACCTTTCGTTTTCCTTTCCGCTGCCTTCACCGGAATTTATAATGCAGCAGGACGTAGCAAAATCCCGTTCTTTATCAGTGGCACAGGATTGATTTTGAATATCATTCTGGACCCACTCTTTATATTCGGTTTCGGACTGGGAACAAACGGTGCGGCATATGCCACTTGGATTGCGGAAGCAAGCGTTTTCCTGATTTTCATCTATCAGTTGCGTTGCAGGGATGCCCTGCTGGGCGGTTTCCCTTTCTTCACCCGGCTAAAGAAAAAGTACACGCGGAGAATCCTTAAACTGGGATTACCCGTAGCCACCTTAAATACACTGTTTGCCTTCGTCAACATGTTCCTCTGCCGCACTGCCTCTGAACAGGGAGGACACATCGGCTTAATGACGTTCACCACCGGGGGACAAATCGAAGCAATCACCTGGAACACCTCACAGGGATTCTCCACCGCACTAAGTGCCTTCATCGCCCAAAACTATGCTGCCGGACGAATCGAACGGGTACTTAAATCCTGGTACACCACCCTATGGATGACGGGAATCTTCGGTACACTCTGTACTTTGCTATTCGTTTTCTTCGGAAACGAAGTTTTTGCCATATTCGTGCCCGAACAGGCAGCCTACGAAGCCGGAGGTGTATTCCTTCGGATCGACGGATATTCCCAACTCTTCATGATGCTCGAAATCACCATGCAGGGAGTTTTCTACGGCATCGGACGCACCATACCTCCCGCCATTATCAGCATCAGTTGCAACTATATGCGTATTCCGCTTGCTATCCTGTTTGTGCGGATGGGCATGGGAGTGGAAGGAATATGGTGGGCAGTCTGCGTCACCACCGTTGCCAAAGGTTTAATTCTTTTGAGTTGGTTCATTATTATTAAAAAGAAGTGCTTAAGTATTCCTTCAACGATAAAAGGATAATGATCATTTTCCTTTATTAACAAACAAAGGGATTCATCCGAGTTATTTTAACTTAAAAAGTACACGCTTGCCAAATAATATGTATCTTTGCATTGTTATTTATAATACGAAGCGATTCGTATAAAAACATTATTTATAAACCAATTTAAAAAAACATCAACATTATGAACAAGATGAAATTTATGGTTCTCTTCATGAGTATTGCCATGATTTTTGGTAGCTGTGGAAGTATGAACAACACTGGTAAAGGTGCTGCTATCGGTGGTGGTTCGGGTGCTGCACTGGGTGCAATCCTGGGAGGTGTTATCGGTAAAGGTAAAGGCGCCGCTATTGGTGCTGCTATCGGTACGGCAGTAGGTGCAGGTACGGGTGCTCTTATCGGTAAGAAGATGGACAAAGCAGCAGCAGAAGCAAAACAAATTGAAGGCGCACAAGTAGAACAGATAACAGACAACAACGGATTGCAAGCCGTGAAAGTAACATTCGATTCGGGTATTCTTTTCACTACCGGTAATGCAACTCTAAGTGCTGCTGCTAAATCTGCTTTAAGCAAGTTTGCCAACAATGTGCTCAATCAGAACCGGGATATGGACGTGTCTATCTACGGATACACCGACAACCAGGGCTGGAAAAACAGCACTGCCGCACAAAGCCAGCAGAAAAATCTGAACTTGTCACAAGAACGTGCACAGAGCGTGTCCAGTTATTTGTTGAGCTGTGGTGTTTCCACCAATCAAATCAAAGGTGTACAGGGAATGGGTGAAAGCGATCCCGTTGCAAGCAATGACACTGCTGCCGGTCGTGAACAAA
>ULTG01026638.1_pt1 | contig 22698 bp, 20 predicted proteins | sample 1957461 | NCBI WGS metagenome assembly ULTG01 (sample SAMEA4835730, study PRJEB28245) | human gut metagenome | biome: gut microbiome; material: fecal sample | place: Denmark | collected 2008
GAACTGCTTGCCACAGACTATTACCGGAAATCTCCCCGTTCCGAGAAGCAGTGGGTGAAAGGGCGTAAACAGGCCGGGGTCGATGAGTTTCTCTCCAAACAAGGAATGCAGGCTGCCATCAATGAAGTCTTTAAAGACGTAGACATTTATGAAAATAATATCTCCCTGTTCACGAACAAGTTTGTCAGTCCTTTGTCTCGTATCGGCACAGGTTTCTATAAATATTACCTGATGGATACTTTACAGATTGCCGGAGAACCCTGTGTAGACCTTGCTTTTACACCATTCAATTCCGAGTCTTTCGGTTTCAACGGACATCTGTATGTGGTGCTCGACTCTACTTATTTTGTCAAACGTGCCGTATTTAATTTCCCCAAAAGGATAAACCTGAACTTTGTGGATTATATGTTGCTTGAGCAGGAATTCAAGCGTGCCGAAGATGGTACACGCTTGCTCGACCACGAAAGCATCACTGTTGAGTTTAAACTGACCGAAGGGCAGGACGGTATTTTTGCCCGCCGTGTGGCAGATTACAGCAACTACACCTTTATCCCGACTGCTGAAGCTGGCAAAGCTTTCACCAAGCCCGAACGCATTATTGAAGAAACCGAAGCCCTGTCTCGTCCCGAAACATTCTGGGCGGAGAACCGCCCGCAAGCCGCTATCTCCCAACAGGAAAACTCGGTAGACCGCCTGATGACGCAATTACGCAGCTATCCGGTATATTACTGGACCGAAAAAGTGCTTTCCATTCTCTTTACGGGATATATCCCTACCTCTAAAGAAGCCCCTCTTTTTTATATCGGCCCGATGAATGCCACCATCAGCGGTAATACATTGGAGGGTCCCCGCATTCGTGCCGGAGGTATGACAACCGCCTGGCTCAATCCGCACCTGTTTGGCAAAGGATATGTGGCCTACGGTTTTAAAGATGAAAGAGTGAAAGGATTGGCGGAACTGGAATATTCATTCAAGAAGAAAAAAGAATATGCCAATGAATTTCCGATCCATTCTCTGAAATTGCGTTACGAATCCGATGTAAACCAGTACGGGCAAAACTACCTGTATACAAGTAAAGACAACGTGTTTCTGGCTTTGAAACGTGAGAAAGACGACCGTATCGGCTACTTCCGGCAAGCAGAGATGACCTATACCAATGAGTTTTATTCCGGTTTTTCTTTCCAGTTGACGGCACGTACACGAAAAGATGAGTCCTCCTATCTGATTCCTTTCTTAAAAAAAGAAGGAGATGCGTACACTCCGGTCAAAGATTTCTCTATCACTGCGGCAGAGTTGAAACTGCGTTATGCTCCGAACGAGAAATTCTTCCAGACTCAATGGAACCGTTTCCCTGTATCGTTGGATGCACCGGTGTTTACCCTGTCGCATACCCTTGCCGGAAAAGACGTGTTGGGTAGTGATTATACCTACAATCATACCGAGGCCGGTATTCAGAAACGCTTCTGGTTTTCCGCATTCGGCTATACAGACATTATCCTGAAAGCCGGAAAAGTGTGGGACAAAGTTCCTTTTCCGTTGCTAATCATGCCTAATGCCAACCTTTCTTATACCATCCAACCCGAATCCTACTCGTTGATGAATGCGATGGAGTTTATGAACGATGAATATTTCTCGTGGGATGTTACTTATTTCCTCAACGGATGGCTGTTCAACCGCGTCCCGTTGTTGAAAAAACTTAAATGGAGGGAAATAGTTTCCTGTCGGGGTCTATATGGACATTTGAGCGATAAAAACAACCCTGCTTTGAGTGACGGTTTGTTCGCTTTTCCGATAGAACACACACAAACAATGGGAAAAACACCTTACGTGGAGGCGGGTGTCGGTATCGAAAACATTTTCAAGGTGTTACGTTTAGACTATGTCTGGAGGCTCACTTATCGTGATTCTCCCGGGATTGACAAATCCGGCTTGAGAATAAGTCTCCACATGACCTTTTAAAAGTTAAATCCTGCTAATTGCAATGTTTATATGACAAATAAAGACCGTATTAGTAATTAATTAATCTTATTTTTGCATCAATTTTAGTTTAATTTTAATAGAATAGAAATGAAACAAGAAATTAAACCCGCTACTGGACGTCTTGGCGTGTTGGTAGTTGGAGTAGGTGGTGCGGTTGCCACCACAATGATTGTAGGTACACTAGCCTCTCGCAAGGGACTGGCAAAACCGATAGGATCTATTACACAGTTAGCCACAATGCGCATGGAGAACAACGAAGAAAAACTCATCAAGGACGTTGTGCCTTTGACGAATTTGGAAGACATTGTTTTCGGAGGATGGGATATTTTCCCGGACAACGCATACGAAGCTGCTATGTACGCCGAGGTTTTGAAAGAAAAAGACCTGAACGGAGTGAAAGAAGAGTTGGAAGCTATCAAGCCGATGCCGGCTGCTTTCGATCATAACTGGGCAAAACGTCTGAACGGTACGCACGTTAAGAAAGCTGCTACCCGTTGGGAAATGGTAGAACAACTTCGTCAGGATATCCGCGACTTCAAGGCAGCTAACAACTGCGAACGTGTCGTTGTGCTTTGGGCTGCAAGTACTGAAATCTACATTCCGTTGTCTGACGAACACATGTCACTCGCTGCTTTAGAGAAAGCAATGAAGGAAAACAACACAGAAGTGATTTCTCCGAGTATGTGTTATGCGTATGCTGCGATTGCAGAAGACGCTCCGTTCGTAATGGGTGCTCCTAACTTATGTGTAGATACTCCTGCTATGTGGGAATTCTCTAAACAAAAGAATGTACCTATCTCCGGTAAAGACTTCAAGAGTGGTCAGACACTGATGAAAACCGTATTAGCTCCGATGTTCAAAACCCGTATGCTGGGTGTGAACGGTTGGTTCTCTACCAATATCCTCGGTAACCGTGACGGTGAAGTACTCGATGATCCGGATAACTTCAAGACGAAAGAAGTCAGCAAGCTGTCTGTAATCGATACGATCTTTGAACCCGAAAAATTCCCGGATCTCTATGGAGATGTTTATCATAAAGTACGTATCAACTACTATCCTCCTCGCAAAGACAACAAAGAAGCATGGGACAACATCGACATCTTCGGATGGATGGGGTATCCGATGGAAATCAAGGTGAACTTCCTTTGCCGCGACTCTATCCTTGCAGCTCCTATCGCTCTTGACCTTGTGTTGTTCAGTGACTTGGCTATGCGTGCAGGCATGTGCGGCATCCAGACTTGGTTGTCATTCTTCTGCAAGAGCCCGATGCACGATTTCGAACATCAGCCCGAACACGACTTGTTTACACAATGGAGAATGGTAAAACAGACATTGCGTAACATGATTGGTGAAAAAGAACCTGATTATTTAGCTTAATCAGTAACCCCGAATAATAAGTTGAGATTGAGATTTCCCATCCTATAAAGACTGGTGGATGCTCAACCTCAACTTTTACTTTTGTATTGTACAAATTCCCGATCACGTTTGGGAACTTATGGCACAACCGACTCGTAGTTTGTAATTAGTAATAAGTAATAAATGAAGCGTCCTCCCTTTTTACCTGTTTTTATAGGCACGGGCTTTGGCTCCGGTTTTTCTCCTTTTGCTCCCGGCACGGCTGGGGCGTTACTGGCTTCTATCATTTGGATTGCATTTTATTTCCTTCTTCCTTTCCCTGTTGTATTATGGCTGACCGCCGTTTTGGTGATTGTATTTACATTCGCTGGTATTTGGGCTGCCGATAAGTTGGAAACTTATTGGGGGGAAGATCCTTCGCGCGTGGTAGTGGACGAGATGGTAGGAGTGTGGATACCGTTATTGGCTGTCCCCAATGACGACTGTTGGTTCTGGTACGTGATTGCGGCTTTTGCCTTGTTCCGTATCTTTGATATAGCCAAGCCGTTGGGCATACGCCGTATGGAAAGCCTGAAAGGTGGAGTTGGTGTGATGATGGACGATGTTTTGGCGGGAGTGTATAGTTTTATTTTGTTAGTGGGAGCAAGATGGGTGATTGGCTGAAAAGAGTTGCACGGATGATTTCCCAGAAGGGTGGTTTCTTCATGTTCTTGAGGGCGCAGCTTTCTGCTCAAATGGCAACTATTGCAGACTTTCTTGTTACGATTCTTCTGGTCAGGCTCTTCGAAGTCTACTACGTATATGCCACCTTGGCGGGGGCTATCTATGGAGGAATCATCAATTGTGTAATCAACTATAAATGGACCTTTAAATCGAAAGGAAAGAAAACGAATGTGGCTGTAAAATTTATCCTTGTTTGGATTTGCAGCGTTTGGCTGAACACGTGGGGAACGTATGCACTGACGGAATCATTAGCGAGGATTCCTTGGGTACGTGATACGCTTAGCCTGTATTTCGGAGATTTCTTTATTATTCCTAAAGTGGTAGTGGCAATCATCGTAGCATTGTTCTGGAATTATAATATGCAACGCTTTTTTGTCTACCGGAATATAGATATAAGAAGTTTATTCGGAAAAAGAAACTGAAAAAACAGATTGAAAAGATCGATTGAAAGAACTGATTGAGAAAACAGAAGATTTAGATAAAAATAGATATAAACAGATTTAAACAGATGAATTACAGAGATTATTTACAACAGTTGATTTATAAGATTATCAATCCCTTGATACGCGGAATGATTAAAATAGGGATCACTCCTAATTTTATCACCACTACCGGATTTATCCTGAATGTAGTAGCGGCAGGAATGTTTGTATATGCCGGCATTTATGGCGGTCAAAATGATTTGGCCATTATCGGCTGGGCAGGCGGTGTGATTTTGTTTGCCGGATTGTTTGATATGATGGACGGACGTGTAGCTCGCCTGGGTAACATGAGTTCCAAGTTCGGTGCGCTTTACGATTCAGTGCTCGACCGTTACAGTGAATTGATGACCTTCTTCGGTATCTGTTACTATTTGTCAATGAAAGACTATTTCCTCTATGCACTTATTGCCTTCATAGCGTTAATCGGCTCACTGATGGTAAGCTACGTGCGTGCTCGTGCCGAAGGGTTGGGAATCGAATGTAAAGTAGGATTCATGCAACGTCCGGAGCGTGTAGTGCTGACCAGTCTCGGAGCTTTGTTCTGTGGCGTTTTCAAAGACATCACCGCTTTCGAACCGATTCTGATTATGATTGTTCCTCTCGCTTTTGTTGCTGTGTTTGCCAATATCACGGCTTTTGCACGTGTGAGACATTGCTACAAAGCGTTGAAAGAATGAATTAATTTACTATTGGACGATTTACTATTTACATCGTACATCCTAAATAGTACATCGTAAATAGTCCAATAGTAAATAGTCTAGTTGTCTAATCAAAACGTTATGATGATAAAGAATATTCAAATGCCGTCGAAGAGAGAAGCCCTGACTGTGACAGTCATTATGGCTCTTTTCCTTTTGTTGACAGGTATCTTCATCGGGCTTCGTTCCGAGCACCTGTTAATGGCGGTACTCTATTTAGTTTTATTTTTTGCCGGACTGCCTACTCGTAAGTTAGCAGTAGCTCTGTTGCCTTTCGCTATTTTTGGAATTTCGTATGACTGGATGCGTATTTGCCCCAACTACGAAGTGAACCCGATTGACGTAGCCGGACTGTATAATCTCGAAAAGTCCCTCTTCGGAGTGATGGATAATGGCCTTTTGGTTACCCCTTGCGAATACTTCGCTGCACACAACTGGCCGATAGCAGACGTCTTTGCCGGAATTTTCTACCTTTGCTGGGTTCCTGTTCCTATCCTGTTCGGGCTTTGCCTGTATTTCAAGAAGGAAAGAAAAACCTACCTTCGCTTTGCATTGGTATTCTTATTCGTCAACCTGATCGGCTTTGCCGGTTATTATATCCATCCGGCAGCTCCGCCCTGGTATGCTATCAACTACGGTTTCGAACCGATACTTAACACACCCGGCAATGTAGCAGGATTGGGACGCTTTGATGCTTTCTTCGGAGTGACCATCTTCGATTCGATCTATGGACGCAATGCAAACGTCTTTGCGGCAGTACCTTCACTGCACGCGGCCTATATGGTAGTTGCATTAGTGTACGCCATTATCGGTAAATGCAGATGGTATGTGATTACCCTTTTCTCTATTATTATGGTAGGTATTTGGGGAACAGCCATTTATTCATGCCATCATTATATCATTGATGTATTACTCGGTATCTCTTGCGCGTTGATCGGCTGGCTGGTATTCGAATATGTATTGATGAAAATTCCGGCATTCAAAAGATTCTTCGAAAGATATTATGCATATATAAAGTAGATCTATCTCCGTATTGGAATAAATCGTACTAAGTCATACAAGAAACAGTGAAGAACAAATATCGTAATATATTCCTCGCCTTTGGTATCATTGCCGTCCTGATTATGATATTCACTTTCGATATGGATTATCAGGAGCTTTGGATGAATCTGAAACGTGCGGGGATATATTTACCTTTGGTCTTGTTGCTGTGGCTGTTCGTCTACCTGATTAATACGGTATCGTGGTATATAATAATTCGTAGCAGCGGTAAAACCGGCTTTTCATTTGCCCGGCTCTACAAATTCACCGTGACGGGATTTGCACTCAATTACGTGACTCCCGTCGGACTGATGGGCGGTGAGCCATACCGCATTATGGAACTGAAACCCTATATAGGAATCGAACGCGCCACCTCTTCCGTGATTCTTTACGTGATGATGCACATCTTTTCCCACTTTTGCTTTTGGTTGAGTTCAGTCTTGCTTTATGTCTGCCTGTACCCGGTGGGGTGGGCGATGGGAATGATTCTGGGAGCTATAACCCTCTTTTGCCTACTGATCGTTATTCTTTTCATCAAAGGCTACCAGCATGGGATGGCAGTAGCTTTTGTCCGCATGGGTAGCCGTATTCCTTTCCTGAAAAAGAAAGTCGTTCATTTTGCAAGTGCACATAAAGAGAAACTGGAGAATATAGACAAACAAATCGCACTTCTCCATCAGCAAAAGAAACAAACATTTTATAGTGCCCTCTTATTGGAATATACCGCCCGTGTAGTCAGCTGTCTTGAAATCTGGCTGATACTGAATGTGCTGACCACTAACGTCAGCTTTGCCGACTGCTGCCTGATTGCAGCTTTCTCTTCTCTTCTTGCCAACCTGCTGTTTTTCCTGCCCATGCAACTGGGAGGTCGTGAAGGCGGCTTTGCCCTTGCCGTAGGTGGACTTTCCCTTTCCGGAGCCTACGGTGTCTATGCCGCTTTGATTACCCGGGTGCGTGAAATGGTCTGGATTGTTATCGGACTTGCACTGATGAAAGTAGGAAACTTTAAACAATCAAAAGAAAAATATTCTGCTTAAATTTATAACTTTGTCTAACTTATAAAGGATCTATATAAAAAGACCTATAAAGAAAGCGACAATGAATAATTTTATCTTTTACAGCCCTACCGAATTTGTATTCGGACGGGACACGGAAGCGCAGACCGGAGCATTAGTGCAGAAATACGGCGCACGCAAAATAATGATTGTCTATGGCGGTGGCTCTGTGATACGCAGCGGATTATTGGCTCGTGTTGAGAAATCATTGCAGGAAGCGGGGATTCCCTATTGTATGCTGGGCGGTGTACAGCCTAACCCGATAGACACGAAAGTATATGAAGGAATCGACCTCTGCCGGAAAGAGAACGTAGATATGATGCTCGCCGTTGGTGGCGGCTCTGTGATTGATACGGCGAAAGCTATTGCAGCCGGAGTTCCTTATGACGGAGATTTCTGGGACTTCTACATCGGAAAAGCCATTGTGACGAAAGCATTGAAAGTAGCCGTTGTGTTAACGATTCCTGCTGCCGGAAGCGAGGGTTCCGGTAACACCGTCATCACGAAAGTCGATGGCTTACAGAAATTAAGCCTCCGTGCTCCCGGTGTACTACGTCCTGTTTTTGCCGTAATGAACCCCGAACTGACCTACACACTTCCTCCTTTCCAAACCGCCTGCGGCATTGCTGATATGATGGCACACATCATGGAACGCTATTTCACCAACACGAAAGATGTAGAGATAGGCGACCGTCTGTGCGAAGGCACACTACTTGCCATCATCAAAGAAGCAAACACCGTCATGAAAGAACCTGAAAACTACGGAGCCCGTGCCAATCTGATGTGGAGTGGAACCATTGCCCATAACGGAACCTGTGGTGTAGGTTGTGAAGAGGACTGGGCTTCCCACTTCCTTGAACATGAAATCAGTGCTATTTACAATGTAACTCATGGCGCCGGACTTTCCGTAATCTTCCCTGCCTGGATGACATGGATGACAGAACACAATGTGGATAAGATAGCCCAATACGCTATCCGGGTGTGGGGAGTGGCAGAATCTGACGATAAAAAGGCGGTGGCCCTTGAAGGAATTTCCCGCCTGAAATCCTTCTTTATTTCCATCGGCCTGCCTGTGACCTTCAAAGAACTTGGCATTGAGAATCCCGACATCGACCGCCTTGTAGATAGTCTGCACCGGAATAAGGGCGAATTGGTAGGCAATTATGTCAAATTAGCGAAACAGGACAGCAAAGAGATTTATCGTCTGGCATTATAAGAAAAACAGATATAACCAACAACTGCATCATTTGTCTTCTGATAGAGGGGTGCAGTTGTTGGTTTGTTTCTTTTGCCCCATCTTTGGAACAGTATTATAAATGCTTCCCCTCTTTATGCAACAAAAACAGTATAGTTATGCCCCATTTTTAGAACAAAATTCGAGTATTTTACCCCATCTTTGAAAACTTTTTATAACTTTGTTGTTGATAACCAATAAGTTTGTGATTCATGTTTAAAAGAGATATATTGCTTCATTTGGAAAGATGGAAAGTCGATGCGCACAGAAAGCCTTTAATATTACGTGGAGCGAGACAAGTAGGTAAAACAACGGTAGTTAACGAATTTGGGAAACAGTTTGAAAATTACCTTTATTTGAATTTGGAGAAACGGGAGGCAGCATCCTTATTTGAGTTGAATGTGCCTCTAAAAGATTTGATGCCTTTGTTCTTTGCACATTGTGGAAAGGTAAAGAAAGAGGGACAAATCTTGCTTTTTATTGATGAAATTCAAAATTCGGCAAAGGCGATGGCATTGTTGCGCTATTTTTATGAAGAATTACCTGATATTTATGTGATTGCTGCCGGTTCATTATTAGAAAACCTGATAGATGTGCATGTTTCATTTCCAGTGGGAAGGGTGCAATATATGGCATTGCGTCCTTGTTCATTTCGCGAGTTTCTGGGTGCTGTCGGCGAAGAAGCTTTAGTGACTGTTTTAGATCAACCGGAAGTCACTTTCGCTTTTCATGACCGTTTGATGTTATTGTTTAATATCTATACGCTGATTGGAGGCATGCCGGAAGTTGTGCAGCTTTATGCAGAGAGCAGGGATATTCTAGTTTTGGAGTCCACTTATGAAACCCTTTTGCAAGGATACCGGGATGATGTGGAAAAGTACGCTCAAGGGAAACGACTTCCGGAAGTGATTCGTTTTATCTTAAAGGAGGGATGGCATAAAGCCGGGCAAGCAGTAACTTTAGGGGGATTTGCCGGTTCGTCTTATAATGCCCGGGAAGTAGGAGAGGCTTTTCGTCTGTTGGAGAAAGCAATGCTATTGGAACTAGTTTATCCGACTACGGCAACGGAAGTTCCGGCCACTCCTGAAATAAAGCGTATGCCCAAGCTGGTCTGGTTGGATACAGGATTGGTGAATTATGCGGCACAGGTGCAGAAGGAAGTTTTGGGAGCAAAAGATATAATGGATGCTTGGCGTGGTATGATAGCGGAGCAGATTGTGGCGCAAGAACTGTTGACACTGACAGATAAAGTCAGTCAGAAACGTTGTTTCTGGGTACGTAATAAGAGCGGTTCAAATGCAGAAGTCGATTATGTCTGGGTACAGGATTCCATGGTTTATCCCATTGAAGTTAAGTCAGGACATAACGCCCATCTACGTTCCTTGCATTCTTTTATGAATCGCTCTGTGCAGACAGTTGCAGTCAGAATATGGTCGCAGCCCTATGCGGTGGATGAGGTGAAGACGGCAGACGGAAAAGAATTCAAATTGATTAATCTTCCCTTTTACCTCGTTGGAAAATTAGACAGCATATTGCGTCGGTTTTAAACGACCTTTGATAACGAGTAGTCTTGTAAAATCATAAAATAAAGATTAGGCACGGATTACACAGATTACACGGTTAGTGCTATGCTTATACAAAGCAACCGTGAAATCCGTGTTATCCGTGCCTAAATTATAATAAAGCTAATCTTTTTTTAGACTTTATCCCAATCCTTTTCAGCATTGAAGCAAGGACAGGCTTTGATCCATTCTTCCGGTTCAATCTCGCCGTTTCCGTTCAGGTCGGGGCTAAGATCCCGGTGTCCACATATCCGGCAATCGGGATACTCTTTCAATAAAGCGAGAATCAATACGCGCAGAGAGTGTTTTTGCCAACAGGTGCGTGTGTCCTTCGGTTGTCCCATGCAGTCGAGTCCTCCTTCGTAGCAGATACCTATACTTTCCTTGTTGAAACCGCGACAATGCGCACCGACCTTTTCTATCGGACGGGTAGACTTTATATCACCGTTCTTGCGGATATAAAAATGATACCCCGTTCCGTTGAATCCGCGCCTGCGGTGACAGATATCCAGATCATATTCCGTGAAGCTCTTGTCCTCGCGCGTGGCGGAGCAATGGATTACTATTAGATTGATAGTTCTCATGGATAAGACCGTTCATTGTCAGGCTTCTGCCACACTACGTTGCGAGCACTCTTTATGGATACATTGCAAGGTGGCAGCCTGCGCCAGCTGACCTCTTAATGAGAATATCTCCGTATGCATCTCTTTCACTTTCGAGCTAAGGTCGAAATAATCCTTCAACACTTTTTCCAACTGCTGCATCAGAAAAGTATATTGGTCTTTCACCAGTTCGCTGAACTCTTTTACTTCTTGCGCCATTACTTTGCGCTTTTTGCGGTTACTGCCCAGAAAGGGCAGGATTGTCATAATGATCTCTATGATTTTATCAAGCATTTTAATAAATTGAAAATTGAGAATTGAGAATTAAAAAATAAATGTAGAAGGAAACAGAAACCGCATGGAGAGTAACTGTAGAAATCACTCCGTAATATCCATGCGGCACTGTTTTTTAAGATTAAGCTGCCGGGTCCGGAGCTTCGCCACTTCCGCCGCCATCACCGCTTCCGCCGTCTTTTCCGTCGTCGGTGCTTTCTCCGTCGCCCTTTGCTGCCAGGATGAAATCGACATTATTCTCGCCTCGGGTAGTGGCATGACTCGTATTCACCAGCTGAAGCGCCTTATCTGCTACGAAACGGACATTTACTTTGCGGATGCTGCGCACCGTGCAATCTTTCTCCTTTTCCGCCCCTTCGCTGCTCAACGTGATATGGAACGTACCCAATCCGTCAATCTTCACCTTGTCGCCCTGGGTAAGCGACAGGCGTAATTGCTCGACAAAAGCCTCAATGGCATGCTTCACGTCTCCTGCAGTGAGCGAGGAGTTCGCTTCGATGGCATCCGCCAGCTTGTTGATGTCCATCACTCTCACTGTACCCGATTTCTGGCGTACATAATACAACATCTGTGAATCGGATTGATTCACATACTTTCTGCGCTGATAGCGCTCCACTAATACATTCATACAATTAAAAAGTTAAGGTTTAAGTAATAAAATTTTCTCTATCCTTACGACATTACAAATATACGAAATATGAAAGGGAAAGTCAAGTATTTTGCTATATATTTTGTGTGTATAATGAAATAAAATAAGAAAATGATTTCTGCTATATATTGTAATATAAAATTGTATGTTATTAGTGTAATTGTTTCTTATTTAGCATGTTTCAGCATATACTCTAACGGAGGGACATATTCGGTGATCTTGGTCATTTCCGGATTATGTCTGAAATAGACGTTTCCTGTCTCTCCGTTGCGTTGCTTGGCTATGATGACTACTCCCAGGCCTTCGGTGGGATAACCACTTTCCCGGTCGGTCGTTACCCTTGCAAGGGCGGGACGGTAGAGCAGCATGACGACGTCTGCATCCTGTTCAATGGCTCCGCTCTCGCGGAGATGGGCCAGTTCGGGCCGGCCGGCAGGGCGGTTTTCCGATTCGCGGTTTAGCTGGCTAAGCAGTACGACCGGTACATTCAGTTCTTTGGCTAGCAATTTTGCCTTGCGGGTGGCTTGTGCCACTTCCTGTTCGCGGTTGCGGTTGTTTTGACCGGTTGTCATGTCGCAGAGTTGCAGGTAGTCGATAATAATAGCATCGCACGCATGTTGGCTTTGCAGCAGTCGCGCGCTGGAACGTATATGTTCCATGTTGACCGATGTGCTGTCGTCTACGTGTATCGGTAGGCGTTTGAGGTCAGCGGCTGTTGTGCGTGCCTCTACGAGTTCCTGTTGGCTGACGGTTCCCGATCGCCAATAGCGGGCACTGATTTCGCTGGTCGCTGTCAGCCATCGGTCTGCTAGTCGTTCTCCTTGCATCTCGAGGCTGTAGACAGCTACGGCATACCCTGCCATTGCTGCGCTTCGTGCCATGTGTAGTGCGAATGCCGTTTTTCCTACGCTGGGACGGGCGGCGACCACCACCAACTCGCCTTTCTGTAGTCCGGACGTCATGCGGTCCAGATCCGCCAGTCCGGTAGGGAGGCCGGTCACTCCGTTTTTGTTGTTGGCGATACGTCCTTCGGCTTCTACCATGGTGGCGGTCATTAGTTCATCCATGTCGCGCATGTGGTTGTTATGGCCGAATTCGCCTTCCAGACGGTCGAGCAGGTTATGTGCGTCTACCAGTGAGTCGTCGATATCCATCGTTTCGTCTAGCGAACAGGCGAGGAGTTTGTTGAACCCCAGAATCATTTCGCGTCGCAGATATTTCTCGTGTACGATCTGCGCATGATATTCAAGATGGGCGGAGGTTGCCACCTTGCTGCTCAATTGGGTGATGCCGAACGGTCCGCCCGCCTCTTCGAGCTTTCCACGGTGGGAAAGCTCTTCTTTTACGGTGAGGATGTCTATCTTTATTCCTGCATGATACATGGCCAGTATGGCGGCATAGATAACCTGATGGCGCAGGACGTAGAACATTTCGGGACGCAGCTTGTCGGCTACCAGTGGTATGGCTCCCTGCTCTATCAGGCAGGCGCCGATGATGGCTTCTTCTATTTCGGGAGCCTGTGGTGAAACTCTGTTTTCGGTATTCATAGGATCAGTATTCGTTAAGAAAAGCTTTGTTGGATAAATAGCTGGCGGCATGGAAAAGGAAATTGATGTTCGTTTGGTGGAAATAATATTCCTCTATCCTGTCGATGGCGAGTTGTTGTTCCTTGTCGCTCAACTTTTTCCATTCGCGTTGTGCTTTGGCGATATTCTCTTTGGGGAGCTGCGTGATGCTGTGGAATTCATTCCAGAACAGGTGGAACTGTTCGTTGACGGTTTTCTTTTTCTGCTTGTCGCTGTCGGGAACTCCCACCCACTTGTCGTATTCGGTGACACGGATATGCAGGGAGGAATTGTTGGGGTGGGGGATGATTTCTATAATTCCCAGCGTGGCAAGCTCGTGTATGAACCGGAAGGCTTTTCCGACAGACCAGTGGAAGATGTGGCTCCAGTCACGATAACTAAATAGGCTTTCGCCTCTTTTGCACAAGCAGTCTTTGTTCTGTCGGTCGTTATAGAGTGTATCCGAATAGTTGACTTTCATCAGGATTTTCAGGAGTGCTTCTAGTTCTCCTTCTTGCATGTGCAGGTCTTCTATCTGCTGCTGTACTAAGGCTTTAGGGATAATGAGAAAACCTTGTTTCAGCATGGCTTGGAAATTGATTTTTTTCATTGGGTATTATTTAAATTTTCTGTAAAAGTACGCTGTTTCCGTGCGGTTTGCAAGGGGTGTGCCTGTTTGTGGACGGGTGTGGACGAAGAAGAATAGTTGTGGTACGTAAGTTGTTGTATTTTTGTTTTCTTTCATGGGGCGAAGAAGTGATCGGGAGATGAAATGGATGCTCTGTTTGTGTTTGATAGAGCTTCTGCCGGAGATAGACAGAGCCTTCGTTAGGGGGATTCGGAGGCTCTGTTTGGAATGAAAAAAACGGTCATTTTGCCGAACGCTTTGTGGAACGCTTTTTTCTTTCGGTAAATAGCTGTATAAATGATAGTTATCTTCTTATCTGAAAAAAGTGGTGAACGCAAAGTGGAATACATAATAAACAATAAAAAGATAAATGATATATTTAAAAATATATAGTTCGATTTTCCTTTTATTCCTTGTCGATGTTTTCGTTTTCTACTACGTAATTAAACGTTTGTCGGCAGGTCGATGTGGGGAGGTCCCCAATGACGGTAAAGGATTAGTTGCATTTCGGGACTGATGTCGATTGTTTGGCAGGTGTAATACGCGGCAGCCAGTTGTTCATTCAACGTCTTGTCTGCTTTGATGCGTTTGCGCATTTTTTTGCTGGCGGAAGAGGCGTTTGCCAGATCAGGAAAATATTCTTTCGCCAACTCGGAGAAATACTTGAATCCATTGATGCTGTAGTGTTCGACAGCTGGTTCATTGTTGTTCATAACTTTGTTGTTTTTTAGTAATTAAAAGAGTTATTTGTTTAAAAAACTGCGCAAATGTATGAAAATAAATTTGATAGATAATGTGAATATTTCAGTTTTTAACTTTATAATTTTATGTATGTAAATTTTTGTATATATATTTTCGTATTTTACTAAAGTAAATTGTGGGAATGGTAAATATTAATTATTAAATTATTTTTTAATGAAGAAGGAAAGTTTTACTTCGTTTATGAAGCAAGTGGCTGTTGATTTGCAGCAGAGTGGGAATTTAGGGACTGCTCATGTATATAGAAGTAGTTTGAATGCGATTCTTACTTTTCAGGGTTCCGGTTGTTTGTCGTTCCGGGAAATAACTCCGGAGTGGCTGAAGCATTTTGAGGGTAGCCTTCGGGCTCGTGGGTGTAGCTGGAACACGGTGTCTACATATCTTCGCACGTTGCGTGCGGTTTACAATCGTGCTGTCGATCTTCGGAAGGCGCCTTATGTGCCACATTTGTTTCGCTCCGTATATACAGGTACGCGGGCGGACCGTCGCCGGGCATTGGATGCGGAGGATATGAAGAAGGTATTTGCCCGTCTGTTGCAGTCGGATGCGGTTACTTCTGCCATGAGGAGTGCGCAGGAGTTGTTCATTCTTATGTTCCTGCTCCGGGGATTGCCTTTTGTCGATTTGGCTTATCTGCGTAAGAGTGATCTCCGGGGGAATGTGATTAGTTATCGTCGTCGTAAAACGGGGCGTCCGCTGTCTGTGACGTTGACCTCGGAAGCGATGTTTCTTTTACGGAAGTATAGGAGCCGCGAGGAGCAGTCGCCCTATTTATTCCCGATTCTTCACAGTGACGAAGGTTCGCCAATGGCGTATAAGGAATATCAACTGGCTCTGCGCAATTTTAACTATCAGTTGGAACTGGTGGGAAAGCTGCTTGGACTCAAAGATCGGTTGAGCTCATATACCGCACGTCATACTTGGGCGACCACTGCGTATTATTGCGAAATTCATCCGGGCATTATTTCCGAAGCAATGGGACATTCGTCTATCACTGTAACAGAAACTTATTTGAAACCTTTCCGGAGTAGGAAAATTGATGAAGCAAATAAACAGGTGATCGACTTTGTAAAACGCTCGGTGATAGGTACAAGTGCTTGATTTTTACTCTGTTACTTCGTAGGTAACGGGTTGAAATATCGGTGCAAATATGAGCATATTTCTTAAAACAACCAAACGAAATCATACATTTTTTCTAATAAACTACTCAAAAGAGGAATTAAACAAATAAAACACACGGATTCTTTGTATTAGGACTTTGTTAACTTCTAAATTTTGCAAAAGATTTCCCTCCCTCTACTGCCTTTCAGAAGCAGGGGTAAAAATGTTTCATTGCTTATCGTCTCATTTTTCAGTATTGACTACTCCAAAAGAGCAGGTACAAAGGTTTATCCGTTACCTACGAAGTAACGGGCGGCTATTATTGAAACTTAGTGTTTAATAATATATTATTAATGTAATTTTTAAGTAGTTATGAAGAAAAAATTTGTTAGGGTAATGCTTTTTGGGGCATTGACGCTTACAGTCAGTACAGCAGTAACGAGCTGTAAGGATTATGATGATGACATTAAAGGCTTGCAGGAGCAGGTTGATAAGATCACATCTGCTAGTCCTGTAAGCACGGAAGACATGAATGCAGCTGTTGATAAGGCGAGCAAGGAATTGAAAGAACAATTGGCCAAACTGGAAAAACTGGTGAATGATCCTTCGTCTGAAACTTCGTTGACACAGCAGATTGCTGATTTGCAGGAAGCTCTGAAAACAGCAGTAGGTGAGAATGCAAAAGATTTGGCTGGTAAACTGGCTACAGCTCAAAATGATTTGGCCGCTTTGAAGAAGGCTTTAGGAGGTGATGATTACATCAATGGACTGAAAAAAAAGATCACCGACCTCGAAACTGCTAAATCTACTTTGCGGACTTTGATCGATGCCGAAGCTGCTTATCAGAATAATAAGGATATTAGTGGCTATAAAAATACCGGTTTTGATGCTTATCTGAATCAGGAGATTTTGAATGCTATCGGCAAAGAGGGTAGTATTGCTCTTTATGTGGATAAAGTTGTGAAAACGGCTGTCGGTACAGTGCTTGCAGACGTCAATAAGTATCTTTCTGAAAACTTTAAGGAAAATGCGGATCTTGCTGCTTTTGTGAAAGAAGTAAATGAAACGCTTTTCTCTAAAGAGTATAAAGCTCAAATGGATAAGCTGAATCTGTTGTTGGCAGCTATCGATAAAGCTGTAGGAGATGGCTCAACTTATGAGGATTATGCAGCTGTCATCAAACAGATTGATGAAACAAAACAACAATTGGCAGGATTGGAATTGCCTTCGGGTGAGGGGGTTACCTTTAATTCAGCTGTTAAAGATATTATCCAAAGAGAATCTGAAGGTAATGCCGGTATTATAAAAGGTCTGGAAGAAAAACTACAGAAAGAAATTGATGCTATCAAAGGCATGATTCAGAGCATTGTGTATGTACCGGAATATGCAGATGGACAGGTGTTGTTTAATACTTACTATATGCAGTTTGATGATAAGAAAGAAGATTGGAAACCTGTAGTCAATGTGGACGAAGTAACAGTGAAATTCCGTGTATCACCTTCTGCTGTGGTAGCTGATTTGGTTGCTAACTTCGGCGAGGAAAACGCAAAATATGATATTGCCGTAGATTGCCAGAAAGTGAAAACACGTGCTTTAAACGATCCGTTCAAGATAAAAGGAATCAAAACTGTAGAAGGAGAATCTAACTTGATTGAAGTGACGTTGGATGCCAGTGCGGTAAGTCATAGTTATGCTGTAGCTCTGACTGTAAAAGACAAGGTTGCTACAGATAAGAAAACGTTGAATGATGTTTCTTCAAACTATTTTGCTGCTGTGAAGAGTGATTTGTATATCAGCAAGGTAGAATGGGCATCTGCAAATGGTGCAGTAGCAACAGTGAAGAAAGGTGCTGCTATTGACTATATGGAAAACGATGGAGATACAAAGGTTTCTGATTACGAGTTAACTGTGAATACATCAATAGATGGTAGTGGAAAGGTTAGCGGTACTTCTTCCACAAAGACTTTGGCTGAACTAGGCATCTCGGATAAATATTTCAAGGTGGCATTTGCATTTACAGACAAGGCTACAGCTGAAAAATCCTTTGAATTAAAAGAAGCAACTGGTGTTCTGACAGCTAAAGGAGATGCAGGAAGCAAAGCTATTGTGAAATCTACCGTAACAGTGACGGATCCTGCAACAGCCGGAGATAAAAAACCTGTGACAAAAGAATATACAGCTAAGGAATATACGGAAGTTAAAATCGTCAGCGAAGGAGAGGCACAAGTTATTACACTTAAATCAACAGAGTCTATTTTGTGGAATGCTATAGAAAAGCCTTATGATATTACTACTATTGGTGCCGACGGTGTAGATAAGGTTATAGCTGCAATAAAGAATGCGTTGAATATGAAAGTAACGGATAAATTCAGCTCTTGTACCTTTGATGCTGTTGCGCAAGACCAGACAATTAAGTTGGGGTCTAATAGCGGTGGTGAACTTGCTTTAATTATTCCTAAAGAAACAACTTGTGCGCCTACTGATATTACTACGAAGATTACTAATGGTGATTATACAGTAGATGTAACAGTGAAGGGCGTAACCGTAACTCTTCCTGATGCAGAAAATAAAGCATTTAAATTGGTAGCTAATACTTATACAGACGGAACATTGCTTATTAATTTAGGTAAAGATGTTAATGGTAAGGTAAATGCAGTAACAGCCTCCAGAAGCTTGAAAGAACTTTATACAAACTACGATAAAGTATATGAAAATTTGGTTACGACTGTCGGTGGTACAATGGAGTTTGCTCTTGCTGATGATGTTCAAAAAGATGCTGCTCCGGAAGAACGTAAAGGTGTAGAAGTTACTAAAGACGGTACTGTTACAGTGTCTAACGATTACGATGGCAAACCTATCAAAGTCACACTGGAGGGAAAATGTGGTAAGGAGAAAATATTCGCCATAACTATTCCAGTTGTAATTCCTGCTAATGAGTTGAACGGAACATTCGGCTATAAAGATGCAAAAAATACCAAATTTGAGTATGACGTGAAAAACGCGACTGCAAGAACAAATGGTCTTGATTTGACAACTGCATTTGTTTGGAAAGATGGAGATAAGAAAAACGTATGGCCTACAGCTGATAATGATACCTATGGCAGCAATAACGCTATGGATATCTATAATTTCTCTATCGTGTATTCTCTTTCAGGAAAAGATGCATCCTCTTTTGAAGTGCCTACTATTTCTGACAGTAAACTCAAATTGATTAAATCAATAGCTGAAACAAGTACGATCAAGAGTACGATGGAAGTTGTTGTGACAGCTACTCCTACCTCTCCTTGGGGTAGCATGGTTGGTCAGGCTAAGTCGATAACAGTCACTGTTCCGACTTGGGTAGACAAACAATAATAACCTGCTAATTAATCAGATAACAATATCTCCCGTAACTTATAGGTTCTTCTAATAAAAGGAACGGGAGATATTAATCTCTGGTGATAGATAAACCCTTCTTCACCACGCTGGTGAAGAATACGTCAAGAAGTAACAGATGGAAGGCATTAGCTTGTGAAAGTCAGTCCTCCCCTTTCTGTACTTCTTTTAGAAAGGGATGCCGCCCTAATTTCCCACTGGCATCCCTTTTATCTTTACTCTGAATGTATCTCCCTATATTATGCTAGTACGTTATTTTTTTAATACTAGTACCCCATTTCCCTATAGATTAAGGAGATGCTTTGAGAGAATACGGAAAGCCCGGGCTTGCGAAAGTCCGGGCTTTTCAATCTTTAAGAAGAAATCTTAGTTGTAGATTATCGCACGATAATTACCAAACACCCATTCTTGCTATTTTACGTCCTCACATACCACCATGAAAATATCGGCATATCCTTCCTGAAGAAGAAAATGTATGATGATTTGCTATAGGAGAAATTGTGTTACCTTTGTATCTACAATTAATGAAAGGAGGTAATGAGATGGCAAGACCAATAAGAGAAACCCCAATATTGTTTGGAGAGGATGCTCGTCGGTTTGAAGAAAAGATGAAAAGTCCACGTAAAGTGTCGAAAGAGGAGCGGGAACGTAGACGCAAAAATTATGAGCTCGTTATGAAAGCGGCAACCAATTTTAAATGATTGGATAATAGGTGTACAAATAGACTTTTCTAAATTCCGCATTAGTCGGATGGAAGAAGGTGAAAAAATAGAAGAATCGTTCAATTGCGGTGATGCCGACTTGAACGATTTTATTTTGCATGAGGCTTCGTTTTATCGGGAGGCATTACTGGCAGTGTCTTACATCGCTAAAGTTGATGATAGGATAATAGCATATTTCAGTTTGGCTAATGACCGTGTTTCGTTAGGGGATTTTGAGAATAAGACAGAATTTAATAGGTTTCGTAAGCATCGTTTTGTTAATGATAAGCGTTTGAAAAGTTGTCCCGCTGTGAAAATATGCCGTTTTGCTGTTGATGTTGCTTATTCTGGTACAGGTATCGGTACAGTATTGATGGATTTTATAAAAGACTATTTTATCGAGAACAATAAAACTGGATGTCGTTTCATTACTGTGGATGCATATTTAAACGCTATTCCATTTTATGAGAAAAATAATTTTAGTCTGCTGCTTCCAAATGATGATGATAAACATACTCGTTTGTTGTATTATGATTTGAAAGAAGAATAGACAATAATCAAACAAAAAGGCGACCCGTACCTAACGAGTCGCCTTTTCTGTATAGTGCATTTGAATATATATGAACTTTAAACTTCTTCGCACACCGCCATTTTCATGCCTTGATAGACAACAATAATTTTGTGCAGCGTCGTTGTTCCGATTGCTTTTTGCACCGTTTCGCTGGCGGCATAGCGGTTGGCTTGTGTGATGGCTTCCTGGCGGAGTTGCTCTACTTTTTCATCGTTATCCTTTCCTTTGGCATATTTCAGTTCTATAATGTATGAATGAAGCATATCTTTGTAAATATCCAATAAAGGAAACATGAAGATATCGGCATATCCTTCCTGATTTTCCTGCTCGGAAATAGGACGATAGAAACGGTTTTGTACAGTCATAGCCAGTGTAAATCCATGTACGTATGCTTCGCCCTTTTGTTTGTCACGTTGGGAAGAGTAGCGGTGCAGGCATTCGGCGATATAGTTGAAATAGGCTTTCCAGTCGCCACGATAAGCCATGGCAGATGCCAGTTTTCCTTTTTCCCAATTATCGAAACGGAGATCTGCTTCGTTGTATGTATCTAATAAGTAACTGTACAACTGTTCACGTACTACTTGGTTGGGAATGGTCAACTTCGTTTCTCCTTCTAACGTTCCGCTGATAGTCAACATGCCGAAATAGAACAGTAGGCTGACAAAATTATCCGGTTCTGCAACAGTCTCGGCTGGGAAGCCCGTTTTTAGCTCACCAGTGATATATCCCTGTTTTATTAATGTTTGAATAGTCGAGGCATCATGGGTGAATTCTTTATCCTTGCGGATGAGCATTCGTAGTTTGTTATAATCTACGCGGATATTCTCTTCTACCATATTGCGAGGCATATATCCTTCATTACGAATGTAGTTATCTACAAAGTAAAGCACCATATTGGAATTGTACATGGTGGTATTTCCGTAACTTTGCTCTGAAAAGCAGTAATTGTCATACCAAGGCTTCATTGCTTCTATCAGCTCGTCGATAGAGTGATGGAACTCGCAGGTAGTGGCGTAATAATCCAGCATTGCGCGCACTTCTTCTTCGTTAAATCCGGTCATTTCATTAAATTCCGGGGAAAGTGAATAGTTGGTGCCGATATTGAATCCGCTAGTCAGATCGTCCATCGTGACGGGGCTGACACCTGTTACGAAACAACGTTTGATCGTGGAGTCTGTACCGGCTTTCACTGTATCGAAGAAACTGCGTAAATAACCGGTCCCATGTGTTTCGCTCTTATAATCTTCCAGGCAGGAAGGTTCGGATAAGATTTTGTTTGTAAAGTGATCGTATTCATCAATGAACAGATAAATCTGTTGATTGGTCTTGACGCATTCTTTATATAAATAGTCCAGTTGCTCTACGGCTCCCTTTTTCTTATTCATCTCTTCTTTTATCCCTTCGGGAAGATATTGGGCGTAAACATCGCAGAAGAAGTTGAATTCTGTGTTGCAATGCGCGTCTAATGATTCACGGTAACTTTTCAATTCCGCATTAACTACGGCAAAGTTGAGGTAAATGATGAGATATGAATTGCGTTCGGGAGTGGGATGCTTGCCTATATATAAGTCGCCATACCATTTCTCGAACTTATCAGCTTCGAGTATATTATAATAATGTCGGAGCATGGAAATCGTTAAACTCTTCCCGAATCTGCGTGGACGAATGTAAAAGAAATACTTATTCGCATTCTCTATGAGCGGGATATAATGTGTCTTGTCCACGTAGTAACAGTCGTCTTCGCGGACATCGATGAAGTTCATCATTCCATAAGGAATACGTTTGCGCTTTACTGGTTGATTCATGCCTCTTTCATTTTCTCACAAAAGTAACAATAAAAAATGAATCTTGATGGATGGACGGAAGCTTTTTAAAATAGGAATCAATTTCAGTGCGGAAATCCGTAATCTTGAAAAATGGATAGTTGAAGAAAAATAGAATAAACAAAAAGGCGACCCGTACCTAACGAGCCGCCTTTTCTGTCTATTTGATTTCGATTTCTTCCTTCATATCGATTTCCTCTCCATGTGTATCATAGAACACATATTGCAGGAATGCGAGTTTCTGACTTGGAATAATCTTAATTCCGAATCCATATTTCATTTGCCACTTCCGTTTCAGGGAAACGAGTCCCTGATTGATGTAGGCGGCAACATACGGATGGACGTGTAACGAGAATTTCTTAACCTTCAGTTTATTGACCAGGTAATCAATTTTACTCTCCAAAGTGTCCGTAAAGAGAATGGACGATTTGATGGTGCCTTTGCCGAAGCAAGTAGGACAGATTTCGGTCGTGTTGACGTCCATTGCCGGACGCACACG
>ULTG01043190.1_pt1 | contig 21199 bp, 20 predicted proteins | sample 1957461 | NCBI WGS metagenome assembly ULTG01 (sample SAMEA4835730, study PRJEB28245) | human gut metagenome | biome: gut microbiome; material: fecal sample | place: Denmark | collected 2008
AGGATTCTCATGAAGCGTGATTCCCTCCACATCGGCCAACAACTTACGATACAGACCGCACAGATGCTTATGGTGCGCTATGTGCTCATCCACCACCGTCATCTGACCGCGGCCGATTCCCGCACAAATGTTACTCATCCTATAATTATAGCCTATACGCTCATGCTGGTAGTAGGGATAGGACTCACGGGCCTGGGTAGCATAGAACATTATCTCACGTTTGGACTCTTCATCAGGGCAAATCAAAGCACCGCCACCGCTGGTGGTTATCATCTTGTTGCCATTGAAAGAAAGCACACCATATTTGCCAAAAGTTCCGAGAACTTGCCCGTCAAACTTGCTTCCAAAGCCTTCGGCGGCATCCTCTATGACCGGAATATCATATTTATCTGCCACCGACATGATTTGGTCTATCTTGTAGGGCATCCCATACAAAGCCACCGGAACAATCGCTTTGGGTTTCCGCCCGGTCTTGTTGACACGATCCCTGATAGCCTGCTCCAGAAGTACCGAGTCCATGTTCCATGTATCAGCCTCAGAATCCACGAATACCGGAGTGGCACCGAGGTAGGTCACCGGATGGGAAGAGGCACAAAAGGTAAAGCTCTGTACTATCACTTCGTCACCCTGACTAACTCCGCAAGCAAGCAGGGCCAGATGTACAGCCGCAGTGCCCGCACTCAAAGCCACCACCTTTTTATTCTGCCCCACGAAGCGTTCCAAATCCTGCTCAAAGGCATTCACATTCGGACCGAGCGGAACCACCCAATTCGTATCGAAGGCTTCCTGTATGAAACCCATCTCCTTGCCGCTCATGTGGGCGAGGCAAAGATATATTCTTTTATCCATAAATATATGTGATTATTCTAATGATTCGATTTCCTCACATAATGAGAAATAAAAAGAAAAGAAAGGATTTTATAAATCCTTTCCAAGTACTGTATAAATAATGATTTTAATGTCATACCAAAAAGACCAATTATCCAAATATTCAATGTTTATCCGTACTTTATCCGGGAACAAGACCTCATCATTATACTTCTGAGGATCGTCTTGTTCCGCCAACAGTTCTTCTTCATTTCGGTATTTTAAACTGGCAGGCCCCGTAATGCCCGGCTTCAATAGAAGCATCCTCCTATCCTCTCCTTCCAGTTTATCAGCATACCCCGGCACATCCGGGCGAGGACCTACAAAGCTCATGTCACCTATCAGCACATTCCACAGTTCGGGCAATTCATCCAGCTTATATTTCCGCAATTTGGCTCCCAAAGGAGTAATGCGGCTTTCCCCTTTCACTGAAACAGAACTGCCGGAATGACTGACCATCATAGAACGAAATTTATACATGGTAAATAATTTACCGTACCGCCCCACTCTTTTCTGTTTGAAGATAACAGGACCACCAGGCATTTTTACACGAATCAAAATGCCAACAATAAGCAATACTAGGGATAAGAAGATTAGGCCGAAAAGGGAGGCTGCTCGGTCAAAAAGGAATTTAAAAAACATTATATCTACAAGAATCTATTCTTTCTTATTTATTTCTTTAGCAGGAATACCAACCACAATAGAGTTGTCCACAACCGATTTATTCACCAAGCTGCAGGCTCCTATCGCCACATTCTCCCCTACCACTACCCCATCTTCACTGCGAGCAATATTAGGAAATTGTCACATTATCCCCAATTTCTATTTTGTCGTAACACATATCATCCAAATAGCAGCACATTCTGATGAAAGTATGTTTAGCTATCTTATAACCACACCATCTATAGTATTGTACCCTTAGATTAGAAAAAGGGATTATTGGTATTAGTACTGCCGAAAGCCATTTCCTTATAGGCTTTGAGACAAGAGTAAGTAAAGAATAACAACAACAATGTGAAAGAATGGTAAATTCTCTTTATAAGTTTTTCTCCATAGCCAAGAGAAAAGCGTTTCTTTACGTATAATATCCATAACTCAAATCCTCTTCCACACCGCATTTATTGCATACCCACAAAAACAATAGGCAGCATACCATACAGACAAGTTTTCTATTTCCTGATATACTCGCCAAACGTCCTTCGCAGCTTTCCATTTCTTCGCAGTATTGGATGTGGAAACCAAACGATAACCAGCCAAAACATCTTTCAGACCATACGCTTTAAATCCACGTTTCATTATCAACAACCACAAAGCCATATCATGGCTGCTCTTTATTAAAGGCATCTTGAAATCACCAGTCTGTTTCCTATCAATTATTACTGTCAGGCAGCCAATAATCGTATTTCGCAGATATTGCTGATAACTTAACGATGAAGGAACTTTTACAATAATCCCCGTCTTTTCTCCATTTTCTTCCATTACATAATAATTAGAAAATGTAAAGGCATAAGAATATCGTTCCATAAAAGCCAGTTGCTTCTCCAGTTTATGTTCGTCCCACACATCATCGCTATCCAAAAAAGCAATATATTGTCCTTGCGCATGTTCCATAGCCACATTACGTGCCGCGGCCGCTCCTACATTTTTGTCCAACGGAAACAGTTTTATTCTTTCATCTATATCGGAATACCTGCGAGCTACCTCCACAGAATTGTCTTTTGAACAATCATCTGCAATCAGCAATTCCCAGTGGGAATATGTCTGTAACAACACAGAATTTATACTTTCACCTATAAAACGTGCAGCATTATATGACGGCATTATTATAGAAACTAAACCTTCTATCATAACCCTTATCCAATCTTCAAATAATCAATCCCTTCCAAATCCGAAGCACCGAACACATTCCTACCGTCTATCAGTACCGGGTTTTCCTTCATTGCCTTCTTTATCACTCCCCAACTGGGCATACGGAATTCTTTCCATTCTGTCACATGGAAAATGGCATCTGCATCAAGTACGGTATCATACATATTCTTACCATAAGAAATCACATCGCCAATACGACGTTTGCACTCCCCCATAGCAACCGGGTCATATGCACAAACTTTGCAACCGGCTTTCAACAATCTATCAATCAAGGTCAAAGACGGAGCTTCACGCATATCGTCCGTTTCTGGTTTGAAAGCAAGTCCCCAAATGGCAACTTTCTTACCTCTGATATTTCCGCCAAAATGCTTTTTAAATTTTTCAAACAAAATGTTCTTTTGATCTTCGTTGACAGTTTCTACAGCATTCAGCACACGCATATCATATCCATTTTTAGCTGCGGTCTTGATTAAAGCTTTCACATCCTTTGGGAAACAAGAGCCTCCATATCCACACCCTGGATAGAGAAACTTACTACCAATGCGACTATCCGTACCAATACCTTTGCGTACCATATTCACATCCGCTCCCACCAGTTCGCACAAATTCGCAATATCATTCATGAAGCTAATACGGGTTGCCAACATTGAATTAGCCGCATACTTAGTCATTTCAGCTGAAGGGATATCCATGAATATCACACGAAAATTGCTCAGTAACATCGGTTTGTAAAGGCGGGTCATCAACTCCTTGGCCTTTTCACTTTCTACACCTACTACTACACGGTCAGGCTTCATAAAATCATCGATAGCATTGCCTTCTTTCAAGAATTCCGGATTAGAAGCCACATCAAAATCAATCTGAACACCGCGCCTATCCAACTCTGTTTGAATTGCAGCCTTTACCTTTTTAGCAGTACCAACCGGTACAGTACTTTTAGTTACGACCACCAGATATTTATTCATGTGCTGACCTACTGTTTTTGCAACTTCCAATACATAACGTAAATCTGCACTACCATCTTCATCAGGAGGGGTACCCACCGCACTGAATACTACTTCTACATCATCCAATACGGATGCCAAATCTGTCGTAAAATGTAAGCGTCCAGCTTTCATATTACGTGACACCATGCTATCAAGATTAGGCTCATAGATAGGAATCTCCCCCCGTTTCAAGTTTTCTATCTTCTGTGTATTCACATCTACACACGTTACATTAGCACCCAATTCTGCAAAACAAGTGCCAGACACTAAGCCCACATAGCCGGTGCCTACAATTGCTATATTCATAAAAAAATTGTATTTATTACTACGCTTTAACCAACAGCAAATCAACAGTTAATCCGTTGTTCATTCCTACTCAAAAGATTACCATCATTATCTAAAATCACACCATAAAAATCAAAAATCGCACGAATTTGCTTGTCATTTTGATGTTCAAACCTATTAGTATGTGTTAAAGCCGAACCTTTATGAAAATACTGGTATAAAGCATCAAAAGAATAATCTGAATGATTTTTATATATAACATGTTTGGGAGTTTGCTTTAACATCCCACAAAACCAAAACCACACATCATCCGCTAACGGGCAAAGTGTCAAGAACTCTTCCTTCTTTATTACAAGAGAATCTAACGAATAAGGCGGATATAAAACAGCACCGACTCCACATGGAAATATCAAATTCTGCCCTAACGTGTCTATTTTATATTGACGCCAAGTTTCGTACCTACAGGCATATCCATCTTTTAAAAAAGGCTTACTACCGTTCAGACAACATATCGCATTAGGAGTTTTACTATTTATTTCAACTAAACGCTTGATTGTATCCCTTGTATAAAGAATATCATCATCTACAGTAATAATACTATCATTAGGATATTTAACTAAACAAGGAATCAACTTTGTATAAGACCTCATATCTTCGCAAAATAAAAACTCAACACCTTTTTTTTTCAAACTTACAAGTTTTTTAGGCAAATTTTCATCATTCCACTTTATCCCATCTAGGCAAAGAATAATACGATCTGGCTTTACAGTTTGCCTCAAAATAGAAACTAATGAATAGTAAACTACCGACTTTTCCACTCTTCTTCCATAAGAGGTCATAGATACAATCAATTTACTATTAATATTGGGATTAGGAGATAAAGATGGGATTACAAACACTTTACAATCTATAAGCCACTTATAAATATAGCCCAAAACTACGTTTTTGAGAACTTTTAAATTACTTAACATTATTAGTAGACATTTAGAGTTGCCGTTTCCACAAATCAAGAATTTTTGCAAATTCAAATTCTTGAGCTTTCAATATCGCATTCTTTCCCATTTTTTTACGAAGTGTTTCCGACTCCATAAGTTTTGACAATTGGAGTTCAAAACTTTCATTATTCAGCTCCTGAATTAAATAGCCATTATAGCCATTCTGCACAATATCACGAGGTCCACTAGGTACGTCATAGGCAATACAAGGAATCCCTGATTCACAAGCTTCTAACAAAACGAGGGAAAATGCTTCAATTCTAGAAGTTGTAACAAAAATAGAAGACTTTATATATTCACTTTGTATATTTTCAACAGGAGCATGAAGTCTTATTCGCCCTTGCATATTATTTTCTTTTATCAAAGCATTTAATCGCTTTTTCTCACCATCATCCTGACCATAAATATCTAACACCCAGTCATCATATTCAGATAAAACTCTTGCACAACTTTTTATCATTAAATCAAACCTTTTCCATTTTTCCAAACGTCCTACAGCTATAAGTCGTTTCATATTACATCGTGATTTAATTTCTGTAGTAAACGGTAAAGGATTGGGAATCTTTATCACATCTGTTGCATATTTCCTATATTGCTCCATATCCATAGAATTAATGCAGACAATTTTAAATTTATAGAGATTTGACAACATTATTTTACGCAAATAAAAAGGAGTTGGATGATAAAAACTTGTATGAATCCAAGCCATTAGTCTTTCATCATCTTTATTCCCAATAATTGATGTCAAAATTATAGCCATAGACGAGCATGCAATAAAACGGCAGATATCGGTTTGATGAAGGAAACACTGTAATTTCCTTAATATGGGAAAGTATTGCAATTTCCTCAAGACACTTAATTTTCTATTTTTAAATCCAAGATTCTCAATGGTAATTCTCTCATCAAACGGATAGAAGCTTTCTGCTTCATAAGGAGTTAAAATTGTTATTGAAAAAGAGTCACATAGTCCATTGGCAATCAAGGAAAGCATTCGCTCCCCTCCTCCAACATTTGACAAATCCCTTGCTGTAAAAAATACTATTTTTTGTTTCATATGACATTTGAAAAACTGACATTTAAAGGAAGAATCTCATTAGCAAAGAAAAAAATAGGACCTATCGAAAAACAGCTAATTTTTCCCTATTCAGATGTAAATAATAAAAAAGAATAATCATCATATGTTCTGGACAATACATAAAAGATAATCCTTTGGCATGAATAACCAATAGATAAGCAAGCACTATGTATTCAAATAAATGTTGTCTAATCTTATATCGCTTACTATAATTAGTCAACATACGCCAAGTAAGTACAACTGAATATATCAAAAAAGCTATACCACCATACAAAATCTGACGCAAATAACCTACATCTATTTTGCCATAATAGGTGCCATCCGGATTCGAAAATCTTCCATCTCCTAACAAATAAGTAAAAAAGCCAATAGAAATCTGCCACATTTCTGCAACTCTATCAGAGCTACTCGTACTGAAAGAACCACTATCTTTATAATTATAAAATATTTGAAATGCATAAGCGAATACAGATTCGTCTATTACTTCTTTTAATGACGATGGCAATGCTAGATACAAAATAGAGATTAATAAAATAGTAAATACGAAAATCTTAAATAATGACTTAAACTTATTTTTTTTAGACGACAAAAACAAATATCCCAATGCTGCAAAAAATCCAATAAAACCTGTTCTTCCCACAAACATATTCGCAGCAAAAAAAACAAAAAAAACACCTATCCATTTAATGTTAGAACTTTCAACATAAAATTTCATTACAAAAATTGAAATTAGTCCAAAACTTGTAGTCAAGCCGTAAAATTGATCTCCAGCAAGAGCTAAACCTCTAAAGGTTCCATAATTTAAATAACGATCTGTTATTTCCGTTACAGACTCAAATTGAAATTGTCTAACAATCTCCAATAAGGAAGGCGACACAAACGCTGCTAATATAACAACTGACTGAATTAAATAAATATAAACTATAAATTCTAATTGATATTCTCTATATTGTCGGGGCAATAATGCCCACAATAAAAAAATATCTACCATGCAAATAAAAAAACGAATTGTTCCGGAAAGCATGGAAAAATCCATTGTCATAAGACAGATTGGTATTAACCAAACAATTATATTATATATAATTGTTGAGTTTAACAGCTTTTGAAATACACTATTTTTCAGCATTGGCAACCTAATCAATGCTGAAGAAACACAAATACAAGAAATCAGCAATAAAATTGTCGCCAAATATCTTGTATTGATACCGTTGATTTGAAAACCAAAATGTAAAAAAAACAACAAGACTATATATAATAATAATAGTATGTGATTTTTCATACCAAATTAGAATTGTAATAGATTGGATTTTTTCCAAATACAAATCTCTTCATATATCGGACAAATGCACCAAATCCCAATTTAAATACATCTGCTGAGAAAACATAATAAAGTAAACTACCTAAACTGTACCTCTCTAAAGATAGATAACATGCTTCAATCACTCTAGGATTGCTGATTTTTTGCTTAATACTCTTAACAGTCCATACTTTTATAGGTGATTCGAACAAATCTTTAATTTCATCTTCAGACAAATACCTTTCAAGATATTTCCGTCTACAAGCCATAACAGATTTTATAGTTTGTAAATTATACGGTTGAGACACTTGTGCATCTGATATACGATACTTAACTAACGCCTCATCCAAGTTGGCAAATTTCCCTAAACTAATCATATTAATCCACATACAATAATCCTCTGCATTTTTATAGTCATAATCATATTGCAACTTATTCTTTACTATTATGTCCTTTCTCATCATCACAGTAGGATGAGCAAAACAAGTTGAAAAAGCGAGCATTTCTTTTAGGATTTTATCTTTAGTAGGAAATGACAATTTAACATATTTATTACTCTTTGTGCCAAAATACTCTATTTGAGCACCACATATAATAACTTCAGGATGTGAATCCAAATATGCCACCTGCTTTTCCAAACGTGTAGACATACATATATCATCCGCATCCATTCGAGCAATATATTTACATTGAGCTATAGAGAGCCCTCTATTTAAAGTATAAATCAGCCCTCTATTTTTATTATTCTTTAAATACTTAATTCTATCATCTTTAAATGATAAAATTATTTCTTCTGTTTTATCTACGGAACCATCATTAATAATATAAAGTTCCCAATCTTTATAGGTTTGATTAATAATACTCTGAATCGTTTCTGAAATTGTCGATTCAGCATTATACACAGGTAGCAAAATTGAAACTATTGCCATTATTCAATTATGTAAATCATTTTTCAGCCCAACAAGTTTATATCTTACATCAAAAATGTAGTAACAAAAAATAATAAGATTACATCAAAAACTGATTTGGGGAATTTTCAACAATCCTATAGCTATCTTAAAACTTTTATTTATAACTATCTCTTAAAACTTTTCAAAATATTTTTTGCAAAATCTACTGAATCTTTGAATTCTGGAAAGAATCTATACATAATCAGAAGTAAGATCGGAGATAAAAATAGTGTAATAATACCTACACTCAATAATCGTATCCACAGAATTTCTAGGGAAAAGCTACAAACAAAATCCGTTACATAGCAAGCAACAGCAATCATAACTAAATATCCAACTTGCTTCATAACAAACGTCATAAAACTTTTGCCTTTAAAATAATAATGAAACACAATCCAACCTCCATAACCATGACCTATTAAAATAATGGTAATAATGGTAGCTAACAGAATACCATTTACTCCCCAAAAGTAACCAAGAACAAAATTCAATATCAAATTAGCAATGGCCTCTATCAAAACTCTATATCTTCCATACCACCAAAGACCCGCAGCATCTTTATATAGTGCTACAACGTCAGCAAGACTCAATAATGTGAAGTATAAACAGACAAGTACAACAGACACTTGAGAAAACATCATATTTGGTCCCATCCATAGCTCCATAAAAGGCTGAAACATACAATAAAGAAAGCATGTTGCCCATCCACAAATAAACATGTTGAGTAAATACATGCAATTGAAATCTCGGAAATTCTTATCTACACTCTCACTAGCAACACTATTGCCGACCGTTGCTCGTATAGAATCTGGAATTTGATAAAGGATATTGTGAATAGATATCATAATATAGTAGTAATTACTATATATGGCTATCATATTCAAACCCAGAAACATCGATATCACTATACTGTCAAGTGAGTTACGCGATGTCGAACAGACTTTTTGAAGTGCAATACCTTTGGTGTGCTGAATAATAACTTTTTTGTCTTCTGCCGAGATTCTACCATCAGCCTCAATATAAGGGAAATGTATTTGTGCTTTTTTTCCGATTATGATGTTTTCGGTAATTGTAGAAAAAATAAATACTGCAACATAAATATAGTAGTCCTTCAAAAGCAGTAAGACCATAATCTGAACCGTATAAACACAGATATTCAGTACAGTATTTACATTGCTAATAACATCACTTCGCTGATAGGCTATAAGAAGAGCCTTTTTGTGAGCAAAAATAAAATAACTGATAGATGCATTACTCAAATACATAATGTACAGAATATACAAATTCATGCTGGCAGGCACATCCCCTTTGATGATGGTATGTATGAAAGGCAAGAAGCAAAGACCAATAGCTAAAATAGCAACACCAATATAGGCATAGATTTTTTTATAGACAGCCAAAAGAGCTTTAATCTTCAGCATATCTTTTTCAGCCACAGGTTTATACATGCTATAAACCAAAGCGCTACCAATACCAAGTTCAGAAAGATTAAGCACCATCAAGATTGATGAGAATAAACTTCCCAATCCAAGGTACTCACTTCCCAACACATATACTATAACAGTACGCGTGACAAATGGAAGAAAAATCAATACAATCTTATTGATAAATCCTGCAAAAATGTTTCTTATTCCATTTTTAATTCTTGAATCCATCTATAGATACATTTTTCAGAACAAACCATTTCCACCTGTCATATAGATAGTATCACCCATTATCATACTGCCGCAGTTACTACACATAAAAACAGCAAGATTTGCTACTTCTTTAGGATCAATATACCGTCCACAAGGTTGGCTTTCACAATTCATATTCGTTTCGTTTTCTACAACCATCATTGAGGTGAAAGTTTTACCAGGTGCGATTGCGTTAACCGTGATTCCGTAAGGAGCAAGTTGCTCAGCTAATCCTACAGTAAATCCTCGGATGGCCCATTTCGATAGCTGATATGCATTAAAAGCCGGTTTAAGTGCCGAAGAAGATGATATATTAAGGATATTCCCTTTTACGCCGTTTTCTATCATATACTTTGATACAGAACGACTTAAAAAATATACGCCCTTTACATTTATCTCCATAATCTTATCGTACTCTTTTTCGGACAAATCATAAAAACTGCACTTTTGAGTTACTCCTGCACTATTAACCAATATGCTAATTTTCATACCGGGGAATAAAGAGGCGGCTTTCTCAATAGACGCATTCATTTCTGCAGGCTTTGCTACGTCCATAATTATTCCTCTTAGATTTTCATGTTGTAAAGAGTCCAACGCTTTGTTAAGTTTAGTTTCCGACGACCCGGAAATTACAACCTTTGCTCCTGTTTTTAAAAATGCCCTAGCTATTTCAAGTCCTATACCGCTGGTTCCTCCGCTTACCAAAGCAAGCCTGCCCTCCAACAGTTTATTGTTGTACACTATTGAAGGTACAGCAAACTTTTCCTTTCTAACTAATAAGCAAAACAGCCTTTTTACGATTCTTCTTATAAAATTATTCATTACAATCTTAAATTACTAATTTTGTTTGTCAAATCATCTCCTAAAATTTTTCTGCCTATTCGTTTAGCATGTTTTACAATTTCCATAGTAACATCAATCTTAAGATTGCAAATTATTCGAAGTGACTCACTCTCGTCATTAGTATCTGTAAACACCTCCAACACAATTGACTCCTCAATTTCCTTTTTAGTAAATTGAGGAATAATTTGTAGCAATTCCTCCTTATTAGAAGCAGAGAAATACCTAAATCCAAGGTCTTGTGCGAAATGCATCAACAAACTTTGCGACTGGTCTCCATTATGACCAGCAGCTGCAATATAAGTATCTGCAAATTCTCCAAAACTTCCACCTGCCGAATATGGATTGCGAAACTGCTGTCCACGTCCGTTGTTCACTACTATCAAGCGAATATTATTTCCGATGTGACGGTTTCCCAAAGCATTCATATCATAGAAAAAAGCCAAGTCTCCAACCACTCCATAGTACACCTTGTTTGGATAAGCCAATGATGCCCCAACCAAACTGGAAACACAACCATCAATACCAAACCCACCAGTATTGCTATAACCTAACAAATATTTTGGACCTTGTGTGAAATTCCATGTTCTCAAACTATTCTGAATACCATAGTGAATAATGGAATTATCAGGAATATGTTTCAAAATCTGCCGACCTACCCAAACATTTGAAAAAGGGAGCTCGGGAATACGGCTTTCCAACTCTTCACGAATTTGTTTCCATTCTTCTATAAAAGTATTCACAGAACAGCCATTACGGTTTGTGTAATGTTCAAAGAACTCATATTCATTCATTTGAAACACATGCGTCATTCCGCCAAACGAGTCACGAATTTCACCATCAATATTTACTCTCCAAACCTCTTTGGGGCTAAGGTTTTCATAATCTGTTCCATGTATGTTTCCAATATATACCATTAAGTCCAAATTACTGCACGCTGGTCTATATTGCTTTTGGCAAGTTATAAGATTATGAAACACTTCATAGTCTCCGTGATAGTTTGATAAATGATCACATAATACCACTGCATTATTAAGTCTGCAAAACTTTTCAACTGCATTAAGAAGCTCCTCCGTCCATACAGAATGAGCACCAACAAAAATACCAATCTTACCTTTAGGTAAAGTAGGGAATGAATCAAACTTTGAAATTCGTTGAATTACTCGAACCTTAGGCAACTCTTTCGTCGTATATTTACCAGTGTAGCCGTTGGTAAGATTAATATGAACAGGACCTCCACCATCTTTTGAAAGTTCAAGGATTGCCTTATTAATCAATGTAGTGTAGCGATCTTCTTCCTGCTTGTTATGGAGAGTAGGAAGATGCAGGCTGTATCTAACGATATCCTTAGGTTGCACACTTCTATCGATCTGCTGAGGCGAATTCTGACCGACCCAAGCAATATCACGGCACGATGTTACTGCCAAAATCGGTAATTTGCGATAGTAAGCTTCAGTGAGTGCTGGCATATAGTTACGAGAGGCAGTAGCACCTGTGCAACTAATCACAACAGGTTCCTTACTTTCTTCTGCTAAACCACAAGCAATATATGCTGCGGAACGTTCATCTACAGACGAGTAAATTTCGAAATAAGAATCCTGTTGAGCACTTGCTACAAATGTAATATTTGCGACTCCAGGGCTGGCTACAATCTTTTTAATGCCATGTGCCTTAAGAAGAGCCAATAAAATCTGTACATTCTTATCGTCTGAATAAAACTTTTGCATAATTATATTTATCTGTTATTGTCAAACTTATACGCACTCCCATTTTGGCTATCACCAACATTTAGAAAATATCATATTTCCAAATCATAAATGCGCTATTTTTTTTAATTTGTGTAATATGTAGAACGGTCTGTAATACTTCGCAAAAACATGTTTATCTTGTATCTGCAAATCTTCTAGGAGCTTGCTGTAGAATAAAGGTTGTCTTCCATTTTGAAGTATTGTATATTGCAGATTTTTGCACCTGTAACATTTAGGAACAAGTGAGAACTGACATGTTATCATAAATTCTCTATACTTTTTGCATCGAACAGTTAAGAGATAATGATTGAATAAATCTGTATGTATTCCTTTACAAGGAGTAGAAATATCACATAATTCCATTCTGTTTTCTGAATATCCTGGCAATCTATCCAACGCAGAAGCTAAGTAAGCTAAAGATTCCCCTCTTTGCTTGTTTAGGATAGTATCTACTTTAGAATAATCAATATGTTGATTAAAGGAATCAACACCTCTGTAAATGCCTCCTGTTATCTGCAACCGCTCAAACAAATCGGTGATTCGCTTATATTGAGTGTTTCCGTTTCCACCTAACTGTTTTTGAAAAGTTATCAACTGTCGATGGAAAATAATCGATAGTACTGCCACATGGAAAGAGTCTGTAAAAACAAACTCTGCATTATGTATGCAAAAAAGCATCTGTTCAGGAGTCAGTTCATCAGTATTTGCAAATGAAGTATCCTCTGTTTGAGTACAATGCAAAACTATAGGCTTCAATCTTTTTGCATTGGCTGCTTCAATAGATATCTTAATGTTTTTCTGATTATTTGCCAGAAAAAAAATCAGAGCATACTTACCTTCTGTGACAAATGGTTCTTCTAACTTCTGCCAATGTTCAGAATCAAGCATTATAACTGGATCAAACACATTGTACACATCTTTTCTTCCTATAAGGTTACGTACAATTTCGCATCCTGTTCTTTCTCGAATAGAAAGACTTGCAAAACGACTAATTTGATACGCCATCTGTCTAGCTACTTCTCGATCTGCAATCTTAGATACACCGAGACTTGGAGCATAAGAAATCAGCTTGCGTGCATTGATTACAAAGTCTAGAAAGAAACGCCCATCATACCAATTTGGTCCCCAAATCTGGTCACTACCACACACAAATCCATCATACAAATTATTAAGTTCTGCAAAATCCTGATTGTAATGGCACTCTTTGGTATAAGCAAATTTATTTGTATAGAAAGAGCCAAAAGTTTCTTTCCTAAATTCAAACACTCGCCTTTTCTTTTGAAAAATATTTCTACATAGAGATATAAATTTTGATGAAATGACAGCAGAAATATCAGGTACATTCATAGGTGCGCTATTCAGCCTATGATAGTCAATCAAATCCACCTTATAGCCTTGTTGTTCTATAAGCGTTTTCAAAGCATAAGCCTGATATGCTGTTCCATAGTTCTCAGCATGGTGCCAAGTCATTAATGCGATTTTTTTCATTTATGATAGTCAGGTAAACTAACGTCCAAATATAATTTTATGAAGGGTGTGACATTCTTTTATTAAATTTCCAAATAACAAGGACAATAATATTATCAGAGCTGTAGGTATCGTTATAATAATAATATCAAGTACAAGACTATTATCGTTAGTAAACGATTGTACAAACCAAAGTGGTGTATTGATTATTAAAAAATAATGGAACACATAAATATATAATGAATTCCTACCTAAATAACCTAATGTGTTTGTTACAACATTGTGAGTATCCTCCAATCGATACATAATTGCTATGCACAAGTATAGATAAGATAGACTTAATAAAAAGCCGTATCCTGCAATGTTCAATCCCGTTCTGACAAGAATCATTTTACAAAATACTACAATTAGTGCTGCCGTAAGAAACAGCTCTGATTCAAACAATTTGTCTGTATAATCACACTTCTTCACAATCGTTGCTACAGCAAAGTATGGATAGTATGTACATAAATGGCCTATGCCAACAATCCCTCCTATTGCTGTATTTCCCCATAGTTCATTAATACTATAAAGACAAAGATATGTGAAAATTGTCAAAAGCACATCGAATGTTAGTTTATTGCCTTTTTTCTCGTGTTGCACTAAAAGTTTTAAGCTATGTAGTATAAACAATTCAAAAAGAGTAAGAAGAAACCAATAACCGCTTTTCATTGAACTGGTCAATAAAGTTTCAATTCCTTTTCCATTTGCAATTGTCAATGCGCCTCCAATTATTAAGAATGGAACAAGTAGCTGCCTAAACTTCTTGTATGAAAATGACATAACTTCTTTAAAATTTTGAGATTGGTTTGAAACCAAAATTCCACTCAAAAAGATAAACAGTGGCATATGAAATGATTGCAAGAGAATGAAGATGGGGTGAGTATATGCCATACTATTGTTTTTACCACAAATACAATGATAAACTACATGTCCTATAACAACAAAAATAATAGCTATACCCTTGCTATTATCTATGAATGCCAAACGGGGAGGCTATCTCTCCTAAATTCGTTGTACTCTTAAACTTCATACCTGACTTTATTAACAATCAACTATTTTGTTAAATATTTGACTATATTTGAAGATCTTAGAAATTGCGCATGCAAATCCATTAGTTCTTGTTGCACTTATAAAAACTGCTATCAGCTCTCCAGATTTTTTACTGACAATTTTTCTACATAGAGATATAAATTTTGATGAAACGATAGCAGAAATATTAGGCACATTCATAGGCGCGCCATTCAGCCTATGATAGTCAATCAAATCCATCTTGTAGCCTTGTTGTTCTATAAGCGTTTTCAAGGCATAAGCCCGATATGCTGTTCCATAGTTCTCAGCATGGTGCCAAGTCATTAATGCGATTTTTTCATTTACAAATTATCTACGAAGTACTGAAAAAGTTTTCTTCAATGCAGTCAACAAGCCATCTTTAAACAAATAATTGATGAAAGCATCAACGTACAAGCCTAGTTTTTCTCCCAATATCTTCACCAGTCTTCTACGCCTAATTAATTCAGCTTTTACATCATCTGACAACCAAGAGGCATCAGCATAATGAATACAGAAAAGTTCTGGATACTTTGTAATCTTGCCCGTATTGGCATCTGTAGAATAAAAGTATTGTTTAGGATAAATAGCAGTTCCATCTGCCAGCTCTTGATACTGATAATTCTCAATTAAACCATACTTCTCTTTCAAGATCCTTAATGCCGGAACGTCCAAAGGAGTTGTATCGTATGTTCCATCTAGCTTTATGAAAGAACGCTTGTGATAATCATCAAGCATATCCGCAATAAAGTCCGTTTTAGCTTCGGAACCAAAAACAGGCAAAGTCAAACCGTCTGTAGCAAAGCCAAAGAATGCTTTATGCTTTCGCAGAGGTTCAAAAGACCGCACCATTTCCATATCCGTATCAAGATAAATGCCACCCTCATTATATAATACATAAAATCTAACATAATCTGCAACAAAAGCCCATTTTTTCTGCAAATATGCTTCTGCTACATATCTACAAGAATTAATATCAAAATTATGTTCATTCCACTCTTTTATTGCATATTCGGGACAAAATTTTTTCCAAGACTCTATATATTTTTTTGTGCTTTCAGGTAATGGATTTTCCCCAAACCACATATAATGAATAATTTTAGGTATCATTTTTCATAGTTTTTTTAACATAATAATCTTGACGTTCTCTTATCTGATATATTTGAGTATAAAACTCTGTAAATCTATTTTCAATAGGGAGATACGACATATAATCTTCAAATAGAATAGACAAATATTCGTCATAACCTGAAGGTATTGGAAATAATTCGCCATTAATTTCGATATCAATACTCTTCTCAAAAATTCTTGATGGATATACTTCAAATTCTTTATCTCCCCAATTAGCCTCAAAGCAATATGACATAAAATAAGAACTTTTCAAAATATCACAATAATTGAATATTTGCGCTTCCTTATACACAATGTACCTCTCTGGTATTACCTTATATTGCAATCTATATAATTTTAATAAACTCCTTTTTATTTTTGAGCAACTGAAATCACCATTTGTATGTTGATGTGCATATTTTTGAATTCTAAAATTAGACCATTTTCTTGCTAATTTCAATAATGGTACTCGTTTTTCTTTCGTTTCAGGACAGCCTACAAGAAAAAAGACATCCACATGAATTGACATATATGTATATCCTTTCTTACAAATACGTAAACATTCTGCGGGATAATTCGGCATAATATCAGTATATACATAATAATAATTTTCTGATAGATTAGTCTTCAAAATCTGAAGCAAACGATCTCTATCTGATATTTTAATATGTATATCTACATCATAATCCCAAGGTATTGCCCCACGATCGCGAATAGCTCCCAACAATGTCCCATAAGCAAGATAATATGTTAATCCATTTTCACGAAACAATCTATTTATATAAGATAAAATATCCCATGTTTCGCTCTGATATTCAAAGAATTCATTATATATATCACTTATATATTTTTTCACTTCTACCAGAAACTCTTTTTTATCCATTATATAGTAAATTAAAGAGTTTTAAGAATGCTTATCAGTTTTAAATTATCCTCTCTTCCACGAATAGCCAAACGGACTAAATTACGTCCATTCATATTATTTTTCCGTCCGCAATCACTAACAATAACGTCATGCTCAATTAATTTTTGAACTAACTCTGTAGAGGTATATTTATCTATCACTTCACACAAAAAATAATTAGCTTGTGACGGGACAACATATAAGTAAGGAATTTTACATAATTCATAATAAAAGGACTCGCGTTCTACAACAAAATTCCGACAAGCCTTAATATAATCCTTCTCGTATTTACCAAAAATCTGCAAATAAAATTCAGCAAAAGAATTGATATTCCAAATAGGAACCTCTTTCTTCATACGTGCAATCAATTCTGTATTGGAAGTAGCAAATACTCCCAAACGTAGTCCAGGTACCCCATAAGATTTACTAATAGATTTCATCACCATCATATGAGGATTAGCCTCTAGTATTTCATTTGAGAGCAAGCTATTACTCACACCATCTGTAGTAAAATCAACAAAGCTTTCATCTACAATCAAATGAGTTTCTTGTTCTTTACACCATTGAGCTAAACGGAGAATATCAGACTTAGAAATAAAATTACCTGATGGATTATCTGGATTTATCAACAATAATAGTGCAATATGCTTATCTGCATAAAAAGCCATCAAGTCATCCGCTGTATAAGCAAAATCTTTGTTCTGTGGGACATAACCTACAATTTGTTCTGATTTCAATCTATTAGGATATTCATCAAATGTTGGATAAATGATTCCCACTTTATCGCTCACATAATCTTCCATTATAATCTTAATGAGTTCTGCCGCACCATTACCTAATACTATATAATCCTGTTTAATACCAAAATATTTACCTGCTAACAATGAGTTTACATACATTCCTGATGGATATCCAGCTAGTAAAACATCAAAGTTGGCTCGTAATTCATCCTTCATACGTTTAGTTGGGAAAAAAGGATTCACTAAATAACAATAGTCTAATAGTTGTGGAAAACGCCAAAATCCGCCATACCTTTTATGATACTTTTCATATTTCATTTTCTTCTCAGAAAAAATAACAGAAGCAATATCCAAGTCCTGCACATCATCTATCTCATACCACTTTTGTCCATTCAACGTCAAAGCCTTAAAATTACAATTATCTAATAGCGTAACAACACGCAGCACTTGTTCATAATATTCATTATTACCCAGTGACTTAGTGTAAGCTTCCAAAAATGGCACATAAGTATTAATAGAAAAATCTCTACTAAACTTATAAATATTCACAGTTTTATAATAGCTATCTATATGTTCATATTTGAATGCTTCCTTGGGTACAAAATTCACTATATTGTTCTCTTCATCAATATGAACCATTGTTCCATCCATCCAAGCCTCGTACTTATCAACTAAGGCAACATTAGGATTAGAATCATCAAGAATCATTGAAAATAGCGAATCATCAAAAATAAGATCACTTTCAATCAAAAGAGTATCATCTTCCACCAACTTTCGTTTAGCCAAAGCTAATGAATAAATATTATTAGTCTGCTGATAAATTGGATTATTTATATACTCTATTTTCAATTTTGTATCGTATCGTTTACCGATATATTCTTGCAATTTTTCCCCCTCGTATCCTACAACAATTACCACACGAGCCAAATTAACTGAACATAATTGCGTAAGTAAACGATCAATCAATGAAATTCCATTCACTGTCACCATACATTTTGTATTACCTTTGGTAAGTTCCCCCAATCGCTTACCCATACCAGCTGCTAAAATAATTGCTTGCATAGTCAAATTTTCAAATTATATTATAATTCTTTTAGAGAATAGATTAGTAAACAGTCAACACTCACTTTAGAGCATCTACCTTTGAAAGAGCACATAAATGTGCCCTAAGCCGAGTTTTGTAATTAATTAGTTTGAATTTAACATTGGCTTGTAGCCAAAGGATTTTGCCAGGAACCATGTTAACATAGTCCCTGCAACCGTTAAAGATATTTTTGAAAAAAATTTCGATGTAGTTCCAATAACCCCCACTTGGGATTTTTACCCGGTTCCGCATAATGAACTATCTCGTAACGCTCCTCTACAAGAAGGGTACGTAAGCTAACTTCTTGAGATTAATTATGACCGATCGAATCAAGACGAAGCGTATCATCATAATCATCTTTCTCTTTTTGTCAATCAGAATCACTTTTGTCACCCTTAGTTTTTACCTTTTGTCGTCTATCACCAAAACGCTCTTGATTGGCGTAATCAAGCTTCTTGAAGAGACTTTATCACGTTCTGCCGATTTGCGGAGCTTACGTTCTTCAGAAGATAGCTTAAATTCGCAGCGAAGGTAATAATTTCAGTTTTGAACCTTTTTTTGAGTACTTACAAAAGTTCTAGAATCCGATATTTATCCTCCTCACACATATCTCAAATTTTTCTGAACAGATTGCAGCAAATAAGTGCCATCTAACTGTTTACACTTTCGTAACAAATCTACACTGCAACCCAGCATAGTTTCCAGTTCCGATTTCAAACGGCCTAAAGTAAAAAGCCCCATAGGATCCGCTTCAAAATAAACATCAATCTCACTTGTTTCTTTTTGTTCGCTACGAGCAACAGAACCAAATATTCCCAGCCGCATAATATGATACTGCATCAAATAAGCCTTACCGTTACGCAATATATGCAAATATTCCTCCGTTGTCTTCATAATTATAAACTTTTTAATGAGACAAATGTAACTAATTCAACGCAAACAACATATATTCTTCCAATTTTTATTCCTCAACTTCCTCAAACGGATACGGATTCTCCTCAATATTCCTTAACTCCTTCACCGCCTCTACCTGTTCCGTAATCATAGCCTCCTTATCCCAACTATCTACAATAGTATGAGCCTCCTGAAGCAAAGACTCTTCATAAACCTCGCCATACGTATAAGCCAACAAGCGGACTTTGAGCAAAGAAGCCGGAAGCCGACCCAAAAGCTCACAAGCACGATTCAAGGCAATCTGTTTCTTTTGCTCCTTATCACCATTATCATAAATAGTAGCATTATACCCCATCAAGAGAGCCAAACATACATTAGCCTCCTCTTCGGTACCAGAACCTTGAACGGGGAAAAGGGAATCGGACAGAACAAGCACTTCCTTGTTCAATCGACAGAACGTATCGGAATAGACGGGAGTACCGTCCATGCCAAAACACATCAGCTCATGAGCAATACGCTGCAGCTCAAGAGCACGGGAAAGTAAAGAATTCATCTTCTTATTTGATTTTATATTTATAGACAGATGGAGGGAACCTCCTACAAGCTCAGGACGACAAAGACCTATTTATCTTTTATGATTTTCAAGTAGGATTTGGGGACTTTGATACTTGCAGTCAAAAGGTCCTTAATACGGATGACGACGTATGTTTTATTGGCTTCGATGGCAACCTCACCTTCAATACCGCTGAGTTCGCCTTTGATAACTTTTACTTTATGCCCAACAGTAAGAATTTCGCTATCAAGGCTGACACCGTCAGGATTCAGATCCATTACGAACATAAAGTCCTCCATTTGCTTATCCGGTACCACTAGCATGGAATGCGTAGAAAAGTCCTTCATATAAAAAAGGGGGACATTATAGATGTTGGATATATCGCAGGCTGTCTGCTTGGTGGAATGAACAAATACCAGATTGCGGATTACCGGAACTTCACTGCGTTTACGACGATACTTCAATTGAGAAATGACAAAACGCGTAGGGAGATAATAGTCAAGATCTAAATCCTCTTCCGATTTAAGTCGGTCCAGAGATTTCCGGACTGTAAATTCCTGCTTGTCACGGGTGCGGGCTGCAAACCAATATTTCTGTTGTTCAGTCACTTAGAAATTTTCTTTCGAATGAATCAGCTCAGTTCCGGGTGCGCTTCGCGGTTTGAACGAGACATTTTCCCACTCAAACCGTATTGTACACTTTTGCAATAATAATAAGCTATTAAAGAAGATATTAGACTCATAGAAGTGTCCAATAAACGTTCGTTTAAT
>ULTG01036607.1_pt1 | contig 20528 bp, 19 predicted proteins | sample 1957461 | NCBI WGS metagenome assembly ULTG01 (sample SAMEA4835730, study PRJEB28245) | human gut metagenome | biome: gut microbiome; material: fecal sample | place: Denmark | collected 2008
CAAATGACCGCTGAAGAACTGGAAGCTGCCTTAAAGGAAATTATTGCTGAAACAGGTGCAACAAGCGGTAAAGATATGGGTAAAGTAATGGGAGTTGCCTCCAAGAAGTTAGCAGGTCTTGCAGAAGGACGTGCCATTTCTGCAAAAGTGAAAGAGCTTTTGGGATAACTTCCGGAACTTTCACGATACCGTTGCAGATGTGTGCAAGATGTTTTATCTTACACACATCTGCAACTTTCTTTAAATACGGCATTCACCACCTTCACCACTCTGAAACATCGATGAATAAAGGGATTCCGGGTGAAGGTCTACCTTTCACATAAGTTTCACCCGATTCACCGCATTTTTTGCAAGATTAAAATAAACAGCCTTATGGTTTTCTCATAGTCAAATACCATCCCTTTCCTCTTCTTGGTTCAAGATAAGCATTCGTTCTGATTGTCCCATATATTGTGGGAAAGTATTCCTATATATTTAGGGAATTTGTTCCCACAAAATGAGGGAATACTTTCCCAACTAACTGGGAATCTTTTCCCACAATATATGGGACAAAGGAAATATATAATGAAAGCCAAGCGGAGGATAAGTTTAATCCATTTCCGTACTGAAAGAAAAGAGGTGAAAGCTATATTTGAAATAAAGATCATGTATGAGACGAACATTAATAATCTTCATCCCTCAAATTAAAATAACCTCCTATCAAAAGACACGAAATAAAGAAAATGATTATTTTTGCAACAAAACTAAACCGCGACAGACAAATGAAAAACAGCATTGGCATAATTATAATATCCATATTAGTACTATCAGGATGCAACAAACAATCCATGTCCGACAGTTTATTAAATGAAGTGGAAAAAGTCATTGCTGTTAATCCAGACAGTGCATCCAATCTACTAAAAAGCATATCATCTCCTGAAAAACTAGACGACAAAACTTTTGCACGCTGGTGTATGTTATCAGGTAAAATTACAGACGAAATTTTTAATAGCATCCTACCAACTTACCAATTAGAAAGAGCCTATGAATGGTATTCCTCACATGGTAGCCCTGACGAACAAGTGCAAATCTTGATTTATTTAGGTCGATCCTTTTTTGCAGATGGAGATTATGATAAAGCAATGTCAATATATACTAATGCTTTGGATATTGCAGAAAAGAATAAGCTTAATAACCTCACCGGATATACATATAGCTATATAGGCGATTTATATGGAGAGAAATTCATGCGGACAGAAGCTATCAAGAGATATAAGGCTGCTGCCGAATGCTTCAAAAAAGAAAATAATACGGATAGCTATGCTTGCGCATTAAGAGACGTAGGACGCGAATATGCATGCATAGACTCGTTATCACGCGCTTTAAAAATTCTAACTATAGCTGATTCTGTAGCACGTAATACTAAAAATATCGAAGTCACTGCATCAATAGACAATGCCTTAGGGAATATTTATGCAATGCAAAATAAATATGATAAAGCTGAAGAATACTTTCTCAAAGCATTGGTAGGAAGAGAAACAATGCCCGATTATATGGCACTGATAGACTTATATATTGCATCGGGGGCTATTAACAAAGCAAAAGAGCTACTATCCAAAATACCACAAGATAATCCAAAGTATACATACAGCATTAAATATTTATACTACCAAATCTATAATGAAGAAAAGAATTATAAAGAAGCTCTTACTAATCTGAAAGAATACATCGAAATAACTGATTCAATCATATATGCTGATAACCAATCTAAGATATTGAACATAGAGTCTAAATATAATCATTTAAAGATCAACAAAGAAATAGATAGATTAAAAATTAAACAGCAAAGCTACATTATAGTTTTAGTTATATGCATTGGAATACTATTATTAATAATAATAGGATATCTACTATATCGAAAGAAAGCAAAAGAGAAAATCCAAAGACAACAAGAAGAGTTGAACCGAATAAAAACAGATTTGCTTTATGTTTCTTTAGAACTGGAAAAGAAAAAAAGATTGTTAGATACATTTAAGGAGAAAAATGAGAGCTATGATGAAATGCAGGAAGAAATAAGTCTCCTAACCACCAACTATAAACAATTGCAAAGTAAAATTCTAGAGAATTCACCTTTACATAAAGAACTAATACATCTAGCCAACCAAAATAAGCCCAGAAATAACAAGCCATTAATAGCAGACAAGCAATGGAAACTCATTGCAGATGAAATAACATATATTTATCCGAATTTACGTAAATACATATATAGTCGATGCCCCAATTTACCAGAGCAAGACTTTTGGTATTGCTGTTTATATATATCAGGGTTTGACACTAACACAGAAGCGAAGTTACTAAACATTACAGTCGACTCAGTAAGAAAAAAAAGACTCAGACTTAGACAAAAACTGAATATAATATTACCAGATAATAATGCTACATTATATGAGTATTTAATTGAAAACATGCACTAATATCCTCTTTTCAGGAAGAAATAATCAGCAGTATAAAAGGATGTCCACGCAAAACATCATAAACGACTGATTATCAAACACTGTTTGTCCACGCTGAAAATTTTTTTTTATTTGCATTCCCCCTCATATCTCCATAAATTTGCAAAAAACAATTAAAGATATGAGAAAACTAAGCATTTTACTATTATTAATTGGCATTCCATTCATGATAATAGAAGCCAATAATCTATCAACACAAAGAACTAAAATTATAAGATGGCATAAATACCAAAAAATACCAATTTCTATCCCCATAGAAGCCATTCTCGACGAAAACTCTATTGAAATTCGTTTTCTTGAAAACATCGACGATCAAGTCATTCTCCAAGTAAAAGATCAACAAGGAAATATCATGTTCCAAGATGTGATAGTAACCCCTAATGAGCAAGAAACTTATAAAGTTGATTTAAAAGGTTACAAAACTGGTCATTATGAGCTTCTTTATATAGAAGAAGATATGACTTTCATAGGAGAGTTTGTAATTGAATAATCAACGATAAATGATAAAAATATCGAACTTTATAAACCCTATAAAACTAATAATTATGGGAAACATTTTCAAATTCTTATTAGTGGTGTCTTGCATCACATTGTTATTATGCTCTTGCGAAAGTGAGATTGAAAATGAGATTCAGTCATCTACAGAAAAACTGAACTTATCAAGATTGGAATCGGACAGCCTTCAATTAGGAAGTTATGAATTGTCTAAAATGACAGATGAGCTAAAAGCGTTAAAGGAAAGGATGGATGAACTAAAGAAAACGAAGACACGATCAGTAGCTTCAAGTAACTATAGCCAATATTTTTCTGAAAACATGTGGGCTATTAGAGAGTTACCCTTCACACTTAGCACTGGAGGTGGATATTTATCATGCACTGGTTGGGGACAGAGAGTGACTTATGAGGGATATAATCCTGGCTCTTATAGTAAATTCTATGTCCAAATTCCCTCATCAATTACCGGCATACCCTATTTAATTTATTCAAACTACTCGAAAACTCGTCTAGCTGTAGGACATTACACTAGTAATCCAGAATCAAAAATATTACTTGCAATGAACAGTAATTCTACTACAGGAGCCATGGATTCTTGGGACATTATACCTGCTACTAATAATCCAGGAACTTATGTCCTCCAAAATGAATTATATATTGGCCAAGGAAGTAGTGGTTCATGGTGGGATGTATTCAATTATGTGGTAGATATACAAGCTAATAATGTTGGTTTCAGCCAATATACACAAAGAACCCAACAGGAATTTACTATCACTCCTGATGCTGTATTCACACTGAAAAGCCTGGAATTTATCAATCCATATTCCGCAACTGTGACCCAAAGGGACAATGTCTCTATCAAACGAGCCATAACAAACTCTTCATCCCAATTTATACGAGAAAACCTCGTATTTGAAAAGACTGTACAAGAGGACTCCTATTTTAAAGAAGAAAGGGGAATAGCATTTAAGGTTCCAGCCTCAGATACGCTATTTGCACGACCTACAGTTACATTAGGCGAAATAGATCTTGTTCCTAATGCAAGTATACCAACTGATACAAAATACCAGCCCAATGTACGCAGAGTATTAGAAAACACATTAAAACATATAGAACCTGTCAAAGTTTCGCCACGTACAAAACTTACAGTGACCTATTATTTTAAAGAATATGATGTATCAGTAGACTATGTAGCCACAATTGAATATAAAGAAGACGGTAAAGATGCTAGAATAGCCAAATTGCCTGGACGTTGGAGCGGAAGGATTCATGTAGATGAAATATCTGATGTTGATTTTGAAGAGACAAACTTGGATACTCAACAAAGTGTAAAAGGAAAAGTGAACATCAGAAATGCAAGCCAATCATCACCAATCATATTTTAAAAATATACCTATATGAGAAAATCTACTATATTTTCATTTATCATACTGTTTGCAATAGCATCATGTAACAATGAAGACGAAATAAGTTATGCTGATTCGCTAAACAATCAGGATGATTCAACATCAGAAATCATCTTGCAAGAACGTGACCCAAACCTACCAAAAGTTTGGTCTAAAAAAATAACACCCAGACCCAGTACTAGGGCATCATTTACCGATGCTACAGATTTTCTTGGAAATTCTTATGCCATAGAAAACGGAACATCAATTATCGGGGACTTTTCAAATGCGAGATTTCCAATTGTTAATATGGAAAAGCTACTTGAAAGATATCCTTCATACAGAGTTGCTAAAGAGTTGAGGACAACCTCAACAGAAGCTATGTCATACTCTAGCTTTGAACGCTTAGAAACTACTTCATCGTTTACTAAAACAGTCAAATCAGGATTCTCACTAAATGTTGGTCCGTTCACATTTGGAAGAACGAAAACTGTAACCGATATTTTCAAGCATAATACCAATGATTCCGAACAAGCAGTACATGGAGAGCTTAGTGTTGAGGTCGTCAATACAATGATATCTCTACAAACCGCTCCTAGTGCATTGAAAAGAATTTCAGCAGATTATTTAGACGAATTATTTGTGGATGCCCTTTATAATTCATCAATGGTTGAATTAATGCAAAGCTATGGAGAGTTTGTCTTAACATCTTACTACACAGGCGGACGAGCATCGGCTTTATACTATGGCCTTGACAAGCAAAGTACAGATTTCAAAAGTAAAGAACGTGATATGGATAAATCAATAAATGCGTCCTACTCATGGGATAAAAACTCTGCGTCAGGAGATTTCTCTATTGGAACAAAAGATGGCAATTCTTCCACAGCAAACGAATCTTTTTCAGAACTGCGCGTCTCTATTAAAACATTGGGTGGAGCCTATGGATATAATGTTGCAACACCTCCTTATGACGTTAAAAACACTTCCATTAATTTAACAAGTTGGCTTCAATCATTAAACGATTCAAGAACACATACAATGATTGACATTCAAGATGGCGGGCTTTATCCCATATCGGATTTTATTTTGGAAGAAAACTTTAAGCAAAGATATAACGACACCCACATGGATTTTCAGCACCAAGAACAACTTGAAGAACCGTATATAGAAATAATGAAAGTATACGTCCGCAAAAGTAGATCGGGAGAGAAATTATATGATATTGTACCCGTGCTAAGCACAAGACAAGGAGATAAGCTCATTTTCTCAAATTCAAGTGCAGCAAGTCAATCCGATGCAGAATTAAAAGCGAACAGTGTTGCCGCAACCTTTACCGAAAAAAGTAATGCTATAAAAAATGAAAAGAGCAAATATTATAAACTAGCTATCAAATCTAATCCGAATAAAGTAATAAATCCTATCCTACAAACCACATTATCATTTTCAATAAACGACGTAGACGAAGCTGGAATGTATAAGTTTAAAAATGCAAATACCAATATTTGGTATATCTACAATCCGACATCGTTATATTGTTTTGCATACTACGACGATGATTATATTCTTGATGCATACGGGATCTTAGACTGGGTAAACAGTATACCTGTAAAATCCGTTTCAATGACGACTTTATATCAACGATATAGAATATTCGGTTTGTAATGAAGAGCATTAATAGATATTCACCAATAAAAAAGACAATCCTTTTAAGGAAGAGGTAAAATACGTATCATTTATTAATTCAAATTATTCGCTTATGAAAAAATTATTATTACCTTTGACCATTCTGCTGTTTTTCGGATTAGTCATATCATCATGTTCTTCAGACGATATACTTCAAAGAGAAAACAACGAACAGCCAAACATTGTAAAAAGAAACAATGAGAAAGCTCGTGAGGCTGGCATAAGATTATTAGAATCATTTGGAATGACAAAAAGTCGTTCATTAAGTACTAGTGACTATCCGGACTATTATGGAGGAAGTTATATTAACGGGGATGGTAAACTTGTTGTTTTTCTTAAAGGAGAAATAGAAAGTACCAAAGCTACTCTTATAAGGTTAATAGGCGAGAATGATGTCATATATACGCAAGGCAATTATTCTTATACGGAGTTGAATAATATTCTAACCAAAATAACTTCATTTATTAGTAGTAATAAAGATTCTCAAATTGCTAAGAATATAAAATACTATTATCTAAATGATTTTGAGAATAATGTCGTGGTGGAACTTAACAGATTTAATGAAATGGAAATAAAAGAATTTAAATCAGAAGTAGTGAACTTTTCAGGAATTGTATTTAAACAATGCACTAGAAAATTTCAAGACCACTCATTATCGCCTGGAAGTTCTATAGGCACACCTAAAGGCACTGCGTCAATGGGCTATAGAGCTACTAGATTTAACACTGACGGTTTTGTTACCGCAGGACATGCTTATAACACAGGCGACCCGGCATATTATAATAATACACTAATCGGTAGTTGTGATCTTTCAATCCAAGGAGGTTCTGTTGATGCAGCATTCATTAGTATAACAAATTTCTCCCTCGTTCCCAATAATGGAAATCTTACCGGAGAAGAATATAATATTTGGGCAGGAGATAATGTAACCAAGTTAGGAGAGACTATAGCTCAATCTGAAGGTTATATTACGAGTACCAATGCAAATGTAAATGTCGGAGGAATAAGTTATACAGACATGGGAGAAGCTACATATTTGAGTGCTTCCGGTGATAGCGGAGGTCCAGTATATCTGACAAATAGTAAAAAAGTAATAGGCATACATAAAGGAAGCACAGCTTTTACATCTATATTTGTTAAGGTTGATAATATAGCATCAAAACTAAATGCTCATTTTAACTAATATTCATCAATGGATTGGATAAGTAACTTATCCAATCCATTTCATATTTAGCTTATGTTCAAATTAATATCTATTTTGATAACCAATGGAATTGTTTTATTCATGCTAATCAGTTGTCATAATAAAACAAGCAATTCAAGAAACACCATAAATCTTGAATATGAAAATAATGCCGACTCTCTAAATTCATATAAAATGGATATATCACATTTCATTCATTCCATCGAGCCAGGAGAAACGATTGTAGAAGAAAAACAAATGCAAGGGAAAGAATTGATCACAAGAAAAAATGAGAATATAAAAGTCTACTTTTTATTACAAGACTCTTGTTCAAAAGACGGATTCTTGAATACTGAAATTACAAATGATACAAATGATACCATTTTTTATATGAACGATCTCTTTTCATACTATAAGGAAAGTAATGATTCATGGCTTCCTCTCGTTTATCCAAGTAATTATGTAAAAAATGATATTGGATATTCAATACCTTCTCAAAAGAGCATCCAAATCAAGTTCTTTTTACCTCCTCAAAAAGAATACCCTAAGGGGAAATACAAACTACAATTGCTATTTCATAGCGCTTCGAAAGATACTTACTATTATATTAATAAATTTTTTCTAAGTAACGCATCCAAATAAGTTATTAATTAATCAATCCATTTTTTATTATTATGAATACGAAAAAAATTATTGGGATTTCTTTATTATCCCTTTGCATTACATTCTTCATGAGTTGTAGTGATGATGACACTCCAAATGATCCGGCAGACACCATCACACTCAATATGCTTAATGAGCACAATGGAAAAACTTATTTGGGCGAATCAGGAACTTATATCAATGAAGCTAATAACTTCGTCACATCTTCTAATTTCATTTCTGACGTAGGAAATGGCGCAGGAGTTGGAGCAAATATTCTACCCTCGCTAACCAACCTCACACACGAAGTAGCAGTTACGCCGGGGCATATTTATCAGATTTTTGATAAAAATACACTTATAGATTTTCCGTCAGGTAATCGTGCTATTCAAGTAGAAGCAAGTTATTACCAAGCCTATGTTGTATCTAAAATATTAAATAGCGACATGACTATCGGTGCAATTGTAAAATACATACCAGTTGTCCCTGACAATAATGAACTGCCTGCATATAAGTATAATATTGGAAGTCTTCACTACATAGGTGAAACGGTTGAATTAGCATTATCCCAAAATATTGAGTTTTTCTTGAAAGAACATAGTGCAGGAAAAAAAGGATTAAATGTAACATCTGCCAATAACAAATTAAGAATAACCCTAACTAAAGCACCTGACATAGTCTACGGACCTTATGGAACATTCGACCTTTATATCCGTTCAAATAATGTCTTTACAGTCGTAGAAGTGAATGTGAAATAAGAGCTTTATTATCCAGTAGAACTAAGGGAAAAGGAGAGGAATAAACATCTCTTTAATTATTGGTATCTTCATACAGTTGTTCTGAAGAGCAGTCGTACGAACCTGAAAAGATTACCTCTTTAACCCTAATGTATGACGATAAAACAGAGAAATTCGGTTTTAAATTTGCTACAAAAATGTCATACGGATATATTCTACAGAGTGATAAAACATCAGAATATCAGCAACGATATCCTGACGCCGGTATCACAGAAGTAAAAGTGAATCATGTTTGGAAGGACAATGGGATAATCCAATTAGGAGGACTTACATTTTAATCAAATTGAAAAAAGGAGGTTATTAACAAACGAAGATTGCCCTTTCATCGTTTGTCATGGAATCTATATCCAAGTCCCAGCATCAAATTGCTGGGGTCTTTAAACTTGCTCAACTGATATCCCACGTGCAAAAACAAATGCCGGGTGACATAAGTTTTGAGAGCCAGAATCTGGTAGAACCCTTTTGTATCATCCCCACTGTATATCAGGTTCCGACCGACGCCGACATTGATAGAGAAAACAGGCATCACCAGTTCTGCCCGAAGAGATAACCCCATGGCAAATTGCTTACGGAAAGGAGGACGATGAAACTTCAAATCACCCGAGTAGAACTCGCCCACTCTATACTCCTTAAGATTGGCACTCTCATCATATTGCGCATCTGCAGAAAGCCCTGCCCGAAAATAGTTATTGAAATTATACATCGGGGCGAAATTGATGCCCGCCACTCCGAACGAACCGGGAATCAGACTCGACACATCGTCTCCAATCAGTCCTCTTTTGCGGGTGGCTCCGTAAATCACCAAGTCATAGCTGATGTGAGGTTTTATAAAGAGCCGTCCGGGAGTGATGAAACCGGGCGCCTCATCCGCGCCCAAAGCACGTACGATACCGATTTTTCCTCCAATAACATTAAGACCGCCATTAGGATAATGCGTGTTTCCATTGGAGAAATGGGTGAGATCTACGCCTGCCGCCAGTTTCCAATACCTGTGAACTTGCCAATTCAGCAAAAAGCCGAGATTGATGTATGCATTGATCTTGGAGCCAACCAACACGTTTTGCGGATTGGATAGTTCGTCATATTTCTTCCAGCCAAAAGAAGCTCCGAAGTTCCATTCGTAATCGAGCGATAGACGGGGCAACAGTTGCGCGATACGTGACCCTTGAAAAGCGTATACCGACACCGGATTTCCCAATTCAACGGGACTAAAGAAGGTATGGTAGGAAACGCCAATACCCTGATAGGTATGAGGAAAGAGCCTGCCTAGATTGGATTCTTTGCCGAATCTGAAAGCGTACTTGAAATGGAAAGAAAGCGATTGGTCGATTTTCTTTTGTTGCGCATTGTCTCCTTGCAGAAAACTATGGGTGGAGACGATATAGCCCGGACGGATGTCAAAGCCGAGCTGATGGCGGATCAAGGGATGGCTGACGCTGTCGTTCCGTTGTCCGATGATTGTCTGGGCTTCCAGATTTACGTTGATTGCCGGATGTACCAGGAGGCAAAGGAGGCACAGCAACCGTATGGCGTTCCTATTTCTAATCATTGATATGCTAGTTATTGAAAGGGATATCCTTGTGTATTATGTTATATTTTACAGGCATTCTGCTTTGTAACGTGCCGGTTACGATTCGTTGTTTCTTGGATTTGGAGTGAGAAACATAGAGGGTATATCTGGTTTCCAGCCAGTCATACATCATCAATAAAGTGTAATATCGAGAAGTTCGGGGAGGAATTATGTCTTCTTTCTGTTCCGTATTGGAGGAAGGCAACATTTGTTGTTCAGAAATGAATGGCACCCGTTTGCCGTTCATCACTAAATATCCGTCTTTCATACTTGGTATTTCCACTGTCAGACCGGCTTCGCCCAGTAGCTGAAAAGCTTCGGGCACATCGCTTTTGAATTTTATAAAATGGTAAAAAGACTCGAAAGGAAAAAACGTGTATGTAGACGAAACACTTGTTAAGTTATGAAAGGAGACGCCTTCTTTTTTCTCTATCTTGTTTTCCGGATCGTAAGAATATGCATCCAAAGAATAAATAATACTGTCCATTACATATCTGTCTGCCGGAGAGATCTCGACGTGTATCTCCTGCCACTCATACTCGTTGCTTGCCGTGAGCTGAAATTGAAAAGGAGCGGAAAGGGCATTCTCGCCCACCGTTATCTTCACTTCTTCGGGATGAACACGTTCGATGGTGAAATCAATCATCTCCCCGACACACACAATTTTGCCTAATCCGTTCAGCAATGGACCTTGATCATTTGTTACCAGGCGATTGTCCGCATCATATACTTTATATTGAAAGGGAAAACCGGAAGCTGTATACATTGTTAACCAATCCCAATTGGCAGCTGCAAATTGAATAGTGGCAACATCCCCGTTCCCGTCCAACATCAGTTCGGAATCGGAAGGACGGAAGTCGTCGACAAATACGTCTCCGTTACAACCATAAAACTCCCCCAGGATAAGAAGACAAATTGTCAGGTATAGGAATCTTTTCATATTGTTTTCTCTCTTGTTCATGCTCTTTTATTCTCTACGGACAAAAGTAACATATATTTTCAGGAACAGCATACAAACCCGCATTAAGAAGTGTTATTATCACCAGATTAATTACCATATACAGTGGCGGACGCTAAAACGGAGCTAAAACAATATATAGCAAGCAGATGGAGAGAAGTTACTAATTAATCAAACAGTTCTTTCAATACCTCCAGTGATTTCAATGCCGGAAAGTCCGGCAGATGCAAACGATAATAATCATTCATGATCGTCAGGCAGCGAGTACGCTCCGCACGGCTCATACCGAAAAGATGCATGGTCTCATAGTTCATGCGCATCAACTGACGGAGACGGGCGGCCTCTTCAGGATTGATATAAGAAGAATGTAGCTGGGGACGAATGGAAGTGAAACAGGCATTCAATAAATCGAAGTAATCGCCGGTATGATAATCTTCCAGATTCGGGTAAAGCCCCAGAAAACGCGAAAGACGCATCAGGAAAACCAGATGGAAATTGGCAAATCCCTCTCCACACTCGTCCAGCCAAATGATAGAATGTTGCAGATAGGCGAATAACGGACGGTTCTCCGCCTCCTCCCGGATAGCCCTGTAAAGAAACTCCGACAAGAAAAGTGCCATCGAAGACTTATACGGATCATAAGGTATGGAAGAAAATGGATAAAAGGATTTCGCTTCCTTCACACGATAGAGTGTTGCATTGGGCCGATAGTCGGCCTCGAACTCGATAAAAGACAACGGTTGGAAAAGTACGGATTTTACAGCCGCCTTCCGTGAACGGGGTACTGTTACAAGGAAAGAAGCCCTGCCGGACAACTCTGTATACATATCTACAATGATAGAAGTATCATTGTATTTTAATGTATGAAGAACTATTCCTTTCGTTTTTTGCAACATAACCAAATAACCTCGTTTCCAATCCGAAGCAAAACTACAAAAAATAGATAGTAATCAGAGAGTTTTTAAAGGCATTAACAACAAAAAAGATAACTACTTTTGTTATAGTCCCTGAATAACAAGTAAAGATAAACAAGCTTATGAAACGAAAAAGTAATAAAAACGGATTTACCGGATGCGCCAAAGCATACATCCGGAATTTACAGGAAGAAGGTCGTTATTCGACAGCACATGTGTATAAGAATGCAATTCTTTCATTCACGAGGTTCTGCGGTACTCCCGGCATAGCTTTCGGACAGGTCACCCGCGATAGTTTGAGACGATACGGACAGCATCTCCACGAACATGGGTTGAAACCAAACACTGTTTCGACCTATATGCGTATGTTGCGCAGCATCTATAACCGTGGTGTGGAGGCAGGTATAGCCCGCTTCATCCCCCGGTTGTTTCGCGACGTATACACTGGCGTAGATGTACGGCAGAAAAGGGCACTCCCTGTCAGCGAACTGCATACACTTCTCTACAAAGCTCCTCAATCCCAACACTTAAGTCGTACGCAAGCTATCGCACGGTTGATGTTCCAATTCTGCGGTATGCCGTTCTCTGATTTCGCACATTTAGAAAAATCGGCATTGGAACACGGAATCCTTAGATACAATCGCATAAAAACAGGCACACCAATAAGCCTTGAAATCCTGGACACCTCCAAGAAAGAGATAAACAGACTGCGTAACAACAATCCGCCGAGAGAAGATTGCCCAGACTACCTATTTAATATAATGAAAGGAGATAAGAGACGAAAAGAAGAAGGCATATATAAGGAATATCAGTCAGCCCTCCGCCGATTCAACAATCAATTAAAAAGCCTGTCAAGAGAACTAAACCTAAAATCACCTGTCAGTTCATATACCATCCGGCATTCTTGGGCAACAAATGCCAAATACCAGGGAATCCCTATTGAAATGATCAGTGAATCACTAGGACATAAATCAATAAAAACCACACAAACTTATCTGAAAGGTTTTGGTTTGAAGAAAAGAACAGAAGCCAACCAATTGAATTGTTTTTACGTAGAATCTTACAGCACAAGTCATCAATAAAATATAAGCAGCTATCTATCAGCAATCTACCTTATCCATTACTTCTTAGGTAACGGATATAAATACTGCACAAAGATATATAAAAAGAGTATTACATTCCAAATTAATTATAGATTATTTTATTCAACTTCTTCCGAAGAATAAAATAAGATATGAGAACACGAATCACTTTTAGTTCATGTTCCAACTATCTATTGCCAATCATCGGACCGTTTTTTTCTGTCCGAAAGCTTCCAGAGACGTATATCAATAAAAGACCACTGTCTTTTTTACTTTTCCCCCATGTGCTCCTGTCATTAAACAGGAGTTCCGTTACCTAAGAAGTAACAGATACACATAAACAAATAATTATGACACACAAACCCGATATCAGTAAAAATGAAAGGCCTGCTGCCAGCAACAGGTGGAGATATGCGGCAAACATTAAACATGGGCTAGCCATCATTGCCTTTGTTACATGTATTCTGCCTGCTTCAAACCTTTGCGGACAAAATATAGCCATTAAAAGCAATCTGCTTTACGATCTAACCACTACTCTCAACATGGGAGGAGAAGTGCGATGTGACGATACACATACCATCAGCCTTTCTCTCAATTACAATCCCTGGGACTTCGGAGGGAACAAAAAGATGAAACATTTCCTGTTACAGCCGGAATACCGTAAATGGTTTAATGAAGCATTCACAGGAAATTTTATCGGCTTTCAGCTACACTATGCTTTGTTCAATTTTGGAGGAATGCTCCCTTGGGGATTCAGCGATGGGAAAATGCTGGGTATTGAGAACAGGCAGATTGCTCATAACAGATATCAAGGCAATCTGGCGGGTTTTGGCATTTCCTACGGTTATCAATGGATGATCAGCCCTCAATGGAACCTGGAAGCAGGAATCTCACTCGGATATGCACACCTTAATTATAAACGCTACGGACAGTCTGAAGGTGCAGCCCTATTGGAAAAATCAAGCTGCAACTACTGGGGACCTACACAAGCAGGGATATCAATCATATATTTCATCCGATAAATCAACCTAATAATAACCACATAAAATGAAAACGAAAGCATTCATATTTTTCAGCTTATTGATATGCAATCTACTCCCGGCACAAAACATTAAACTGGATATTACTCCACACTTTCTCGGAGTGCGGGCAGATTCATTACTACTCTCCATGGATGTATCGGTAGAAATAGAAAATATGGAGTCTAAAAATGCCGTCAGACTAACGCCCGTCTTAACCGGACAGGAAAAGAAAATCTTACTGCCCTCCATCCTATTGAACGGCAAACAAAAACAGAAATTATATCTGCGCAACCAGATATTACGAAAAAAAAGCGGGCATAAAGAAGAGGATGCAACCTACCTCGTTGCCGGTATCGGCGAAAGTCATTCCCGCACCATCGCTTACCGGACTTCGTTGCCCGCAGAAGATTGGATGAACCACGCAACTCTCCTCCTTCGGAGAACAATCATCCGTCCTGAAAGCGAACAAGCGTTGAAAGACACTTTACTCATTACATCTCAACCTGCTGCACTCCCATCCCTCCAAAAGAATCCGGACGAGGCTACGTCAACAGCAGAAAACACGTCTCAGGCCGATACGACAACCACAAAAATGAAATATAAAGGTTCGTATGTTTCTCCGGCTACGGATGATGTAGATATACGAAATCAGAAAGAGTTGAATTTTAATCTTGAAGAGGCTAAGATTATGGCTGACGTCAATCCACAAATGTTGTCGCTCCGCGAACTCTATACCGTAGCTCTGTCGTATGCAGATAACAAAGCCAAGTTTTACCAAATTATTAACATCAGTGTCAAACTGTATCCTGTACACCCCATCGCCAACCTGAACGCTGCCGCTGCCGCCATCGAACAAGGAAATACTCAATCAATAAGCAAGTTTTTATCGATGGCTCCTCATGACAACCTTGCTTACAAGAATTGCCGGGGTGTATATGAGCTAATGACTGGAAACACATACGAAGGCATTCGTATGTTAAAGGCCGCTAAGACAGAAGGGTCAGAAGAGGCTTCTTACAATCTGAATGTATTTTTTGAAAATAATAAACGTCCTTAACGAGCAGATACAATGAAATATTTCTTATTCTTATTCCTGTTCTTATCAGTTGGTTGGCTCCACTGTCACTCACAGAAAGTAGCAGTCAGGGTGAATGCGCTTCCTGCAATAGATGGGGCTCTCGAGGCCGGAGTCTCATATGCCATCGGAAATAAAAGCACAGTTGAACTGACCGGCAGTCTGCGACCATGGAAACGGGAAGAGAAATATGTGAACCGCTATTGGCTGATACAACCAGAATATAAATACTGGACTTGCCAGAAGTTTAACGGCTTTTTCTGGGGTACTTACCTCAATGGGGCACAATTCAATATCGGAGGGAAAAAACTGCCTTTCGGTATATTCGCCGGGTTGAAAAAGTACAGATATGAAGGATGGCTGGCAGGCGGAGGTATCAGTGCCGGATATCACTGGATGCTGAATGATCATTGGAATATAGAAACAAGTCTGGGAGTAGGATACGATTTTATCCGCTACAAGCAATACAACTGCGTCAAGAAATGCGCCGGATTACGGGACAAAGGTGATTATCATTACATAGGGCCTAGTAAGGCTTCAATAAGTTTAGTTTATCTATTTTAAAATAAAACAGGATGAAAAGTTTATGGAAAGTCTGGTTCTCCAGAAAAAGAAGTATCTACATACGAATAGCACGTCAATGCCGTTCTACCCCATGGAGAGTATATTATCTAGGACATGGAGGCATCAGCAGATCAATAAAGGACATGAAGATATTGAAAGCATTGCAGCAGCAAGGAATCATTTCACGAATTTATCCATGGTGAGTTATGATTGCTTTTGTTACGGATAAGGAGTCATTTAGTTGTAAAATTATGAAAACAGGAGGAACTTTTATCATTGCAGCCATCTTATCTCTTTCTCTTCAGGCACAGACACCTGTAACAGGAGATGATGGCACTGTTCGAGCCACTTCCTCCAGCCTGCACAAGGCCGGGAAAGAATTACTGGTTTCTATTGGAATAGAAGTCACTCGTGACTTCCTGCCCAATGAATCAATGACATTGATACCTGTTGTCAGTGACAGTCTGGAACACCGGTTGGAATTACCACCGATCTATATCAACAGCCGAAAACAACACATCATATTTTTGCGCGAAGCCGGCAAGAAGGAAAAAGAAGCCGAAGCATTGCAAAGAAAAAACGGAAGTCGGCAGACAATACATTATCTGCAATCTGTACCTTTCGAAAGTTGGATGAATCATGCCACTCTCTCACTCGTTGAGAAAAGCTGTGGCTGTGGGATTCCGGGTGAAGAAAATTTCACTTGTATCGCCCGTTTACACCCACAGCCAACCCCTATTCCACAACTCGTATTCCTGACTCCCCAAGTGGAAACCTCGAAAATCAGAGAAGAAAAAGGGTGTGCGTTTATTGATTTTCCTGTCAATGTGACTGCTATATACGAAACATACAGCAACAATACAGTAGAACTGAATAAAATTATTGAAACAATCAACACCATTAAAAATGACACCAACGTTACCATCACACACATCAGCATTCACGGCTACGCTTCACCCGACGGACCTTACCGACTCAATGAGAAGTTGGCCCGTGAACGTACTCAATCTGTGAAAGAGTATGTAAATCAGCTATATGCATTCGACGGAGCGCATATCCGGACAGACTATACTCCCGAAGATTGGGAAGGATTTGAAGCTCTTCTCTGTGATACGACTTTTCAAGAGAAAGAAGCGATAATAAAAACCATAACAAGCGACATTCACCCCGACAGCAAGGAGAGAAAGTTAAAAAAACACTTCCCTGCATTCTACGCTTTTGTCCTGAAGCATTGGTTTACTCTACTTAGACATTCCGACTACACTATTGAATATCGTGTACGCCCGTTTACTCTTGCAGAATCCCGGAAAGTCTTTACTACAAACCCTAAAAATTTGAGTCTTGAAGAAATGTTTCGTCTCGCACTTGCCAGTACACCTGGAAGCGAAACTTATAATCAGATTTTCATGACTGCCGTACAACTATTTCCCGATAATCCCACAGCCAACTTGAATGCCGCCTGTATAGCCTTGATGCAAAGAGACGTCCAAACAGCTGCCACTTATCTGGAAAAAGCTCCGGAAGTACCGGAAACAATATTAGCAAAAGGAGTTCTATGCTTTCTTAAAAATAACTATGAGGAAGCAGAGTACTTATTCAGACAAGCTCAAAAAGCAGGACTATCACAAGCGGATAATAATCTGCAATTAGTCCTTGAATTAAAATAAATACTCATTAAAATCAAATGTAAAATGAAAAGATTCAGTAAATTAATGTCACTGCTTTTATTCGCGGCAGTCACACAGTACAGTTGCATCAATGATGCAGATGTGGTCATCGCCGATGACACTCATTCAGAGTCAAATGGTAATCTCGCCTTGTTCTTCGAGATTCCAAACGTTGCTACCAGCCGAAGTGCCGAATCGTCCGGCGTTACCACCGAAGGTTCGAAAGAAGAATATGCGGTAAAGAGTCTCACAGTTTATCTATTTGACTCGACCACAAAAACGCTCAAAGATCAGCAGGAACTGAAGAACATCAACCGGACAGTTACGAGCGGTCAAAACATACAGTACACCGCTGACAAAATCACTGTAAATCCGGGAACTTATAACATCTTTGCCATAGCTAACGGAAAAGCAATCACTGGAAATATCAGCACACAAGAGGCTTTTCTGAATGCAGTTGATGCCGTTACTTACAGTGCAGGAAAAATTCCAAGCGTACCCGAAAACGGTTTCGTTATGACCAATCGTGGAGCTGCCAATCTGAACGTTGAAGTGAAGAAACCTACAGATTCCGATAAAGTGACCAGTGTATCTATTGGTCTCGAACGCGTGGTTGCCAAAGTCGAACTGACTCAAACACAGGAAACTTTCCCGCTAACAGACCCAGCCGGAAAGACCTACTGTACAATCAAACTGAACAATTTCAGAATGTTGAACCTGGCAACCCAGTTCTATACTTTCCGCCATACAGCGGTACTGAACAGTTTCCAGGAACCAGATTCATATACTGATGAAAACTTCGGTGATATCAACGACAACAATGGTTATGTTATCGATCCTTATTTCTTCAAGAAAACAGTGGAGAATGCCGGGGACTTTACAAACGCCGATGGTTTCTTTGCACAAGCTCTAGTACAGTTGGATATCAACGACGGCAACTGGGCAGGTATGGCGCAAGCTAACAGTTGGTCACATATCTACTGCCTGGAAAACTGTATGTTCCTTGACGCCCAACTGAACGCATACAGCACGGGAGTTATGTTCAAAGCCAACATGGATATTGCCCCCGACCGCGTTTTCAATGAAAATGGCGATGTAGTTAGCAATCAGTCCAACTGGCCGACTAATATGTTCTACTTCAATTACAACTTTTATACCAGCGTAGATGCAATCCGTAAACTAGTCCTTAATAATTTGCCCAATGATGTCACTGACAACTCGACAACAGAAGAACTAGCCCGATATAGTATCAAACGTTTCAAGAAAACGGAAAACTACTCTTGTTATTACAATTACTGGATCAAACACCTTGATAATAATTCTCCGGAAATGGGTGTTATGGAATTCGGTATCGTACGCAACAATATATACAGATTGTCAGTCAACAAAATTGCAGGACTCGGTAGCGGCGAACCTTTCATCGACCCGGATCAGCCGGATGAATATAAAGCCGAACTAGACATCAATTTCAATGTTTTTCCGTGGGCCGTACGTAATCAAGATGTAGAACTTGAATAAGTATTGGCCACCCGAACTAAATTTATTATAAATGCGTCCATTTTTACTCTATATTATCAGTGCCATCGCCTTGTTCTCATCCTGTGACTGGGTGAACGACGACTTGTCAGACTGCCCTTCCGGGACTTGGCTGAAAATCTCGTATACCTATAATATACTAGATGTGGACGCTGCCTCCACACAAGTAAGCGATATTACCATCCTTGCTTTCGACAAGGATGATAAATATGTGGATCGAGTGGACGTAGACAGCATTACATTACATCAAGGCTACTGTATGGTAAAAGTACCATTTCCCGAAGGAACTTATCGTCTGCTTATATGGGGAGGGACATCCAACCATATGTACCAGCTCCCTAATCTCAAAGCCGGACAAACGGAACGAAGGTCCCTGAATATATCACTGGCATGCGACAATAAGAACCAGTCGGACAGGAAACTGAATGCACTCTTTTACAGTAGCCTTGAAAATATTACTATTAGTCAAAAATATCAGGTTATTACCGCCAATTTAGTGAAAGATACTAATTATTTCTCATGCATTCTTCAAGATGAAGCAAATGCTCCTCTACGCCAAGAGGACTTTTCCTTTACGCTAGAATCTGGCAACGGAATAATAGACTACACAAACACACCGGTCGGTACAACTCCAGTCTACTATCTTCCATATCAGAAGGAAGTGGCTGTAATGTCCGAGCAAACTCCGGTCATTCATGCGAGATTAAATACATTACGTATCATGAAAGGGGATCAGACAACCTTATCGATCAAACATATACCAAGCGGCCAGAACATTCTTCGTCTCCCACTCACCCAATATCTGTTGTTATCCAAAATCTACAATGATATAGGTGAAATGAGTGACCAGGAGTATCTCGACCGTCAGGACTCATATACGCTTTTGTTCTTTATCCAGTCATCGGATACCGGGATTCCGAAGATATGCCCAAGAATGCAAGTTAACGGATGGATTATACGCCTGAACAACTCCGAACTGGAGTCTTAAAAACGTATGGCGAAATAGTATGTGAACAATATTTAGGTGAGATGTATTTACAAAGGCTACTGCGAAGTACCCTAGCGGGCTCTTTTGCCCTCTGCTCATGTAATGTTTCCCACTACATGTAGCATCTTAATAAAACGATTTTTCAAAGAAAATATCGTTTTATTAAAATTGTTTGTTTTGTTTGTGTTTCGTGCATTCTGTCCAAGCGAGGAGAGAATGCACTTTTTTTTTGTTACAAGAGAAATCACAAATAAGTAGCCTTTTTAGTTCATTATAATATAATAAGGTATATGAAAGAGGACACCTTCCAGTTTTTTTACCGGAAAGAAGTTTTTTTATAAAAAGTAAAGCATTCTATTTCATTGAATATCAAGATAAAAGAATGGTCAATTTGAAAAAAAACGCATATTCCACGAAAATTTTCCTATGAATCATTTGTCAGTTTCAAAAAAGTTCCTACCTTTGCATCCGCAAT